>ENA-OWLI01000006-OWLI01000006.1-metagenome-genome-assembly--contig:-NODE-6-length-50548-cov-10.012041_pt1 | contig 50548 bp, 53 predicted proteins | sample MGYA00245346_ERZ651096 | MGnify/ENA primary metagenome ERZ651096 (study PRJEB26857, sample SAMEA4031766) | metagenome | biome: human; feature: oral; material: saliva | place: Philippines | collected 2014 | study...
CCTTCGCTTTAGCATCTGCTTCAGCTTTTTCTTTCGCTTTTTGAGCTTCAGCTTGTGCCTTAGCTTTTGCCTCTTCCTCTGCCTGTTTAGCTGCAGCCGCTAAACGTTTCGCCTCAGCTTCTGCTTTCAACTTCGCTGCCTCTGCAGCTTGTTTTGCTTTTGCTTCTTCAGCTTGTTTCTGTTTTTCTAACGCCTCTTGACGAGCAAGTTCTTGTTGCTGTTTTTGCTTTTCAATTTCTTGCTGCTTTTGTTTTTCAAGTTCTTTTTGACGTTGAATTTCCTGCTGACGCTTAATCTCTTCTTGTTTCGCAATTTCTTGCTGATTTGGTTCAGGTTCAGGCTCTGGTTTTTTCTCTTCGACTACAGGTTCTGGTTTTTTCTGTTTATCAGTTTGACCCTTTTTCTGTTGTTGAATACGTCCCCATTCCTGCGCTGCGCTGCCGGTATCGACCATCACAGCTCCCATGGCATCACCTTCACCTTCTCCACCACCCATTATTTCAACGGTTTGATAAAGAGAGCTCCAAATCAACAAACCAAACAATGCAAGGTGCATCGCAATAGAGATGACAAACTCATTTGCACGTTTTTTTCGTCGATTATTCTGCACGGTTTTACCTACTTATTCTTAAATCGGGTTGGTCATTAAACCCACAGACTTAATGCCGGCAAGATGTAGTAAATTTAGTGCTTTAATCACTTCTTCATAAGGTACATCTTTTGCTCCGCCCACTAAGAACATTGTGTTATTGTCTTTATCAAATTCTTGTTTTGATAATTGGGTTACCATTTCTTCGTTAAGGCCTTCTTGACGTTGACCACCAATAGAAATCGAATACTGCCCTACACCCGCTACTTCTAAGATAACCGGTGTTTTATCTTCATTTGATACATTTTGACTTTGCACCGAATCAGGGAGTTCTACTTGAACGCTCTGACTGATAATCGGCGCGGTTGCCATAAAAATTAACACTAAAACTAAAAGAACATCGAGAAATGGCACGATGTTAATTTCAGATTTAATGTCTTTACGCTGACGACGAGCCATAATTTCCTCTAAAACTTCGCTAAAATCCACCGCACTTTTCGTTTGATTTATGAAGTGCGGTCAATTTTTCATTTATTTTTAATGGGGCGCTTTACCAAAAGCTTGACGATGTAAAATTGTGGTGAATTCATCAATGAAGTTACCATAATTTTGTTCAATCGCATTTACACGTAAGCTTAAACGGTTATACGCCATTACAGCTGGAATCGCCGCAAACAAACCGATTGCTGTTGCGATCAAGGCTTCTGCGATACCTGGAGCAACCATTTGTAATGTTGCTTGTTTCGCACCACTTAATGCCATAAATGCGTGCATGATCCCCCAAACGGTACCAAATAAACCGATATATGGACTTACAGAGGCCACTGTTGCTAAGAAAGGTACACGACTTTCAAGCGCTTCTACTTCACGATTCATCGCAAGGTTCATCGCACGAGTCGTACCTTTGATGATTGCTTCTGGTGCATCCGCATTCACTTGTTTTAAACGAGAGAATTCTTTAAAACCGACAAAGAAAATTTGTTCGCTACCTGTTAATACTTCACGGCGATTAGATAAACCATCATAAAGTTTATTTAAATCTTCACCAGACCAGAAACGATCTTCAAAAGTGTTCGCTTCTTTTAACGCGTTCGTCAAAATACGGCTACGTTGAATGATGATTGCCCAAGAAATAATTGAGAACGAAATTAAAATCACAATTACAAGTTGAACAACGATACTCGCTTTTAGAAAAAGATCTAAAAAGTTCAATTCTGCAGTCATTGCATACTCCGAAAAGTTATTTACTTTAAAAATGCCGCTTTTAATTCATCAGGAATCGCGACAGGTTTCATTTTGCTTAGATCAACACAGGCTACCTTAACAGTAGCCTTTGATAACACCACCGTCTCACGAACTAACCGCTGTTCAAAGAGAATTGTCGCCCCTTTCACTGCCGTTATTTCAGTTTCGACAATAAGATAATCATCCAATTTTGCCGGAATACAATAGTCAATAGACATGGTTTTGACCACAAAAGCGACTTGTTGTTCCTGCAATAATGATTGTTGGGAAAAATTAAGCGTTCTTAAATATTCTGTTCTCGCACGTTCAAAGAAATGTAAGTAACGTGCGTGATACACTACTCCGCCAGCATCCGTATCCTCATAATAAACACGAACCGGAAAGGTAAAACATTGGTTATTCAAAATAATGCTCAAATTATCAGCCATAACAAGCCGCTTATTTTAGAACCTGTTCATAAGATGTGCAAGATCCAAATAATAATATTTGTCTATCGTTCTTATAATAACCAATGCTGAACAATGGCGATTATTGTGGTGAAATAACCAATAAATGGGAAGAAAACAAGCTGCCATATTGCCCGACGAATTTCAAATCCGATACCGTGGATCCACAAATTAATCAATCCCCAAAAAATCGCAAGAATCCAAACTGGATTTGCTGTTCGAAGTGCGGTCGAAAATTGACTTAAATTTAAAAAGAACGCCGCGGTTAAAAATAACGCTAAAATAAACGAAAGGGTTCGCAAGGAACCCTTATTACTTAATTGATAGAGTGAATTAATCATCATTACTCGTCAAATTCACCTGACTTTTCTTTACTAATGGTTAATTTAGCACTCACCATAACTGCAGTCAAAACACCCACTACCCAAATTACGTATAACATATTGTTTCTCCTTAGTATAATGAGTTTTTGTTGTCTTCAATAAAGCTTTCATCCAAGCGACCAAACATTTTGTAGTATGACCAAATGGTGTAAAGCAATGAGATGCTAACGAATACTAATGCCAAGTAGAACATTAAGTTTAATGTTAATTGACTTGATGTTGCATCCCACATTAACAAACTTTGTTCTGGATGAGTACTTGAAGGCATTACAAATGGGAACATTGATACTGCCGCAGTGATAATCACACCAGCCATTGTTAATGCAGAGAAGAAGAACGCGAAACCACAACGATTTGCTTTAGATGCAACCACATTCAATAATGCACCAACCACAGCTAATGCAGGGAATGCCCATAAAGCTGGATTTTCATTAAAGTTTTTGAACCATGCACCTGCTTCAACTGCCACTTGTTTACCTGAAGCTGGCGTTGATGCTGCGAAGTGATCAATCGCGCTAGTCACCACATAACCGTCTTTGAAAGAAAGCCATACACCTGCAAGTACAAAAGTAATTAATGTCACTAATGCACCAATTTGTGTAATCGCTCTTGCGCGATCACGCAATGCTGCAGTGGTTTTCATTTGTAACCAGTTCGCACCGTGAGTGACTAACATTGCGAGGCTTAACACGCCGCAAAGTAATGCGAATGGGTTTAATAATGCAAAGAAAGAACCTGTGTAAGTTGCTTGTGAAAGCTCATTCAATTCAAATGGTACACCTTGTAATAAATTACCAAATGCTACACCGAATACTAATGCAGGTACAAAACCACCTGCAAACAAGCCCCAATCCCACACAGCACGCCATGTTGGGTTATCAATTTTCGCACGATATTCAAAACCAATTGGACGGAAGAATAACGCAGCTAACACGAGGAATAAGGCAATATAGAAGCCTGAAAACGCTACAGAGTAAACAATCGGCCATGCCGCGAAGATCGCACCACCTGCAGTTAATAACCAAACTTGGTTACCATCCCAGTGTGGAGCAATAGAGTTAATCATAATTCGTTTTTCTACTTCTTTCTTACCTATTACGGGTAAAAGTGCGGTCACGCCCATATCGAATCCATCTGTTACAGAGAAACCGATAAGCAATACAACAACTAGCACCCACCAAATAATACGTAGAATTTCATAATCAAGCATAATCCATCTCCTGCTTATTTAGATGATTGCTCAAAATAGTATTTGCCGGTTTTCAATGCACTTGGACCTAAACGTGCATATTTAAACATCAAATACATTTGCGCAATGATGAAGAAGAAGTAAAGTACACAAATTAAACCGATAGAGAACCATAAGTCACCTACACTCAAGTTAGAGGCTGACACCCCCACCGGTAATACTTCATAAATCGCCCATGGTTGACGACCAAATTCAGCTAAGAACCAACCAAATTCAATCGCTAAGAATGGCAATGGAATACCCCAAAGCAATGCTTTAAGTAATAAGCGAGAAGAAGTCACTTTGTTACGTAAATTCTGAACAAATGCACCGAAAGTTAATAAGATAATTAAACCACCAGCCGTTAACATACCACGGAATGCCCAGAAGTTAGGACCTACATTTGGAATAGTATCGCGTGCTGCTTGTTTAATTTGTTCATCCGTTGCATCAACAACTTTATCTGTGTAACGTTTTAATAATAAACCGAAACCTAAATCACCTTTGACTTCATCAAATTTTGCTTTAGTTTCTGGATTTACTTGACCTGCTGATTTTTTCTCTGCTTTTAATTGCGTAAATAAATCATAAGCAACTATACCGTTACGAACACGACCTTCATTTTTCGCTTGAATATCTTTCAAACCAACAATTTCAGTATCTAAAGAACGCGTTGCAATTAAACCACCTAAGTAAGGGATTCCAATCGCAAAATCATTTTTCATTTCAGCGGTATTTGGAATCGCAACTGGATGGAATGGCGCTGGTGCAGGATAAGTATCAAACTCAGCTTCCATTGCAGCCAATTTCACAGGTTGCGCTTTACCAATGTCATAACCTGATTGATCACCCATAATTAATACAGCTGATGCAGCGATAAAACCAAAAGTTGCCGCTACAGAGAATGAACGTTTAGCAAAACCGATATCGCGACCTTTTAATAAATAGAATGCACTGATACCTAACACAAACATTGCACCGGTTGTATAACCTGCTGTTAATGTGTGTAAGAATTTACTTTGAGCAATTGGATTTAACCAAAGATCTAAGAAGCTGGTCATTTCCATACGAACGGTTTCAAAGTTAAATTCTGCCGCTACCGGATGTTGCATCCAACCATTCGCGACTAAAATCCACATCGCAGAAAGGTTTGAACCAAAGGCTACGCAGTAAGTTGTAAGTAAGTGTTGACCTTTAGTTAAACGATCCCAACCGAAGAAGAATAGACCCACGAAAGTGGATTCTAAGAAGAACGCAAGTAATGCTTCGATGGCTAATGGCGCACCGAAAATATCGCCTACGTAGTGAGAATAATAAGACCAGTTTGTCCCGAATTGGAACTCCATGATAATACCGGTCGTCACCCCTAGAGCAAAGTTAATACCAAATAACTTACCCCAGAATTTTGTCATATCTTTATATACTTCTTTGCCCGTTTTAACATAAATGGTTTCCATGATCACAAGAACGAAAGATAAACCTAATGTTAATGGTACAAAAATGAAGTGATATAACGCAGTTAATGCAAACTGCAAGCGTGAGAGATCAACAATGTCTAACATCTCAACTCCTTGTATAAATCTACAAGATTTTCACTTTATGATTACCAAGGATAACCCCAAATAACCACCCCAAACTACTCAACAGAAATTGTTAAGAAATATTGAATTATTTACGTAATAATTGCCTTTTCTATTCTCAAAACAGAATACAGTAACCAATTACAATAATAAACATTCAAAAATTTGCCCTATTCTACTACTATTTATGCGGATAAAAAACAGAAAAAACCGTTATCTTGATCACATTTTTTGATATAAGTTACAAAATACCCTATTTTGCATAACAATGACAAAATTGATCCACATCAAATTCTGCATTTTTTGCTCAAAATGAAAAAATTATCTATCACAAGGAAACTTTATTCAAAAGAAATGGACAAAATAACCACTAGACAGAACGGCAAGATTTTGCTATTTTCTAGCCTAATAATATTTGGAGAGATTTGTAGGGATTTACAATGAAAAAAATTTGCGTAATTTTGACCGCTCTTTTCGGTTCTATGGCATTATCTGCCACCGCAGCACCTCTTACAGAAAACAAAGCTGCTCTTCCACAACAATGTACACAGTTATTTAAAGAAACAGAAAATTTGATTGCTCAAGCAGAAAAACAGCCTGGCACTCACACTCAAGTAGGTAAAATCAAAAGTAAACTTAATCAAAGCAAACAGCAAATTCTTGAAATGGAATTAGCGACTCAACAAAAAAGCTGTAATGTGGGTTTAGCAAGATTAAATAGCATGAAGAGCTATACTGAAGGAACTAACTAAGCAGGTTTCAAAAAGAAAGGACATATTGATATCAATATGTCCTTTTTTCTATCTCTTATTCTGACGGCTTCTGAAGCCCGAAGTGTCGATAAGTTAACGAAGTCGCAATTCGGCCTCGAGGGGTGCGCTGTAAAAATCCTTGTTGAATCAAGTAAGGTTCTAAAACATCCTCGATAGTGTCTCGTTCTTCACCTATTGCTGCCGCCAAGTTATCTAACCCAACTGGCCCACCATCAAAACGTTCAATCACTGCGGTAAGTAATTTTCTATCTAAATAATCAAAGCCCGCATCATCTACATCTAACATTGAAAGTGCTTGTTTCGCAATGTCTGCCGAAACAATGCCGTCATTACGCACATCAGCAAAATCTCGAACGCGACGCAATAAACGGTTTGCAATACGAGGTGTACCACGTGAACGACGCGCCACTTCAAAAGCCGCTTTATCTTCTAATTCTAGATTTAAGCAAGAGGCACTTCTTGTCACAATGGAAGTTAAATCTTCAACGGAATAAAATTCTAAACGCTGAACAATACCGAAACGATCTCGTAATGGTGAAGTTAAAGAACCCGCTCGAGTTGTTGCACCAATTAATGTGAAAGGTGGTAAATCCAATTTAATTGAACGAGCCGCTGGTCCTTCGCCGATCATAATGTCTAGCTGATAATCTTCCATTGCGGGATAAAGCACTTCTTCAATTGCAGGGGAAAGACGGTGAATTTCATCAATAAATAACACATCATGGGGTTCAAGATTTGTCAGCATTGCCGCCAAATCGCCGGCTTTTTCAAGCACAGGGCCTGATGTTGTGCGAATATTCACACCCATTTCATTTGCCACAATATTAGCTAGCGTTGTTTTTCCTAAACCAGGAGGGCCGAAGATCAAAAGATGATCTAAGGCATCTTGACGCAATTTCGCCGCCTTAATGAAAATATCCATCTGCTCTCGCACTTGTGGTTGTCCCACATAGTCAGCTAAAAGCTTTGGACGAATCGCACGATCGATGACATCTTCATCCATCTTTGCCTGACTGCTAATAATTCTATCTGCTTCGATCATATCTGTTTAATCTTTATAATGCGGCTTTTAAGGCTTCGCGAATTAATTGCTCACTGTTCAAGTCAGCTTTAGCGACTTTTTTCACCATTTTTTCAGCATCGGTTGGTTTATAGCCTAACGCAATCAGCGCAGCAACCGCTTCATCAGCTGAGCTTTCGGCTTGGCGTAATTCTGAAGTTGACGGAATATGCTTGCTCTCCACAAAGAAATCACTTTGGCGAACATCTTTAAACTTCCCTTTTAACTCCACCAATAAACGTTCAGCTGTTTTCTTGCCCACCCCAGGAATTTTAACTAATTTTGACAGTTCTTCTCGTTCAATAGCATAAGCAAATTGCTCTACAGACATTGCAGATAAAATCGCGAGTGCCAATTTAGGGCCTACACCATTGGTTTTAATTAATTCACGGAATAAAGTGCGGTCAGTTTTTTGGGCAAATCCAAAAAGAAGATGAGCATCTTCACGCACAACAAGATGGGTAAATAAAGTGGTTTCTTGCCCGATTTCTGGTAAGTCATAAAAACTGGTCATTGGTAACAATAATTCGTAACCGACGCCTTGTACATCAAGCAAAATTTCAGGAGGTTGTTTTTCTAATAAGATGCCTTTTAAACGACCGATCATAAGATTTCCATGTAAAAAAATTTTGCATAGAATAAAATAAAACTGGATATTAATCCAGTTAAATTTTTAACCTAAATCGACCTCGGCTATACCTTGTTTTTAAAAGTGCGGTCATTTTTTCGTGTGTTTCTGTGGTTTTGACCGAACCAGCAATATGCAAAGAATGTTGAATGGTGTGGGCATGGGTAATCGCAATGGCTAAAGCATCTGCCGCATCAGCTTGTGGTTTATCTGAGAGCTTCAAAATTCGTGTCACCATATCTTGTACTTGAACTTTATCTGCCGACCCAATCCCAACGACAGTCTGTTTCACCAAACGAGCTGCATATTCAAATACAGGTAAATCATGGTTCACAGCCGCCACAATCGCCGTACCACGTGCTTGCCCCAGTTTTAAAGCTGAATCCGCATTTTTAGCCATAAACACTTGTTCAATGGCAAACGTATCGGGCTGGAATTGTGTGATGATTTCTGTCACGCCAGCATAAATTCGTTTTAATCGTGTAGGTAAATCCTCTACCTGCGTGCGGATTGCTCCACTGCCGAGATATTCTAAATGGCGACCATTTTGTCTAATCACACCATAACCCGTTACACGAGAACCTGGGTCAATGCCTAAAATAATACTCATAAATTCTCAAAAATAAACGGCCGGTCAATGCCGGCCGTTTTTAGCGTCAATTATTGATTTGCTTTTGCAGTTGCTTTTACATCTACATCACAGTTTTTCACAACAATTTTATCTGCGTTTTTGCCTTTGATTAAAAGATTTACTGGTACAACAGAATCAAATTTATCTAAAGTTAAACCACTGTCTACATTCCAAACATATTTGGTTGAAGTAAACGAAGTGAAGTCTTTTTGAGCTGCATCACGAGCGAAATCTTTCGCAATAACTTTGTTACCCACCATCACCATTGCTGCTGTTGGCTCTTGGTTTTCGAATTGATAAACTGCAGTTACCGTTTTCTTGTTACAAGTATAAACGACTGTTTTATCCGTTACAGTAGGTGCTGCAGTTTGCTCTACTTTGTTTTCTACTTTTGGAGCTTCGCTTGCGCAAGCTGATAAAACAACAAGAGCAGCCATTGCTGGTAATACTTTAGCTAATTTCATTCTAAATCTCCTTAAAATTACAGCTGAGCTGCAACTTCATCACTAATTTCACCGTTATGATATACGTTTTGTACATCGTCACAGTCTTCTAACATGTCAATTAAACGCAACAATTTAGGCGCAGTTTCAAGATCAAGATCAACGGTTGTTGATGGAATCATTGTCACTTCTGCGTTATCAATTTTAAATCCTGCTGCTTCGATTGCATCGCGCACAGAACCTAAATCTTCCCACGCAGTATAGACTTCAAATGAACCATCATCTTGTGGTTGAACATCATCCGCACCGGCTTCAATTGCCGCCTCCATTAACGCATCTTCTTCACCTTGGCTAATTAAAATCAAGCCTTTTTTGCTGAATAAGTAGCCCACAGAACCTTCAGTCCCTAAGTTACCACCACATTTAGTGAAACTTGGGCGAACCTGTGAGATGGTTCGGTTTGCGTTGTCACTTAGACACTCAACCATCACAGCAGTTCCACCCGGACCATAACCTTCGTAAATTCTTGTTTCCATATTGGTGTCATCACCACCTCCCACACCGCGTTCAATCGCACGGTTAATGGTGTCGCGAGTCATGTTGCTCGATAAGGCTTTATCTACTGCTGCACGTAAACGCGGGTTCGCACTGACATCACCGCCACCAATTTTTGCAGCAGTGACTAATTCACGAATTAATTTTGTAAAAATTTTACCGCGTTGCGCATCTTGTGCGGCTTTACGGTGTTTAATATTTGCCCACTTACTATGGCCTGCCATGTTGTTTTCCTTCTTATCTTAAAAATGTTTGTAAATTATATTCTCTTCTATAGAGGAAAGCCGTTCATCAAATATTTTTTGATAGCCTCGGCATTATTCGGCGATTTCGTCATTTGGATCGCATGTTCTGAAGAAACCCATTGATACGCCAAATGCTCACTTAATATCGGTTCAAATTCCTGCTCAACTGCCAATAAAAACCAATGTTCATGACAGTGAGTCACATTCGGTGCGTATTTATAGCGGAAATGCGGGAAAATTTCAAATTCTATACTCTCTTTACAATCAAAAAGTGCGGTCGAATTTTCTTCTATTTTTAATCCAACTTCTTCCCAAACTTCTCGAATTGCCGTTTCCCTTGGTGTTTCGTTGGTTTCCAATGTCCCCGTAACAGATTGCCAAAAGGTAGGATCATCTTGGCGCTGAAGCATCAGAATACGATGCGTGCTTTCCGCATAAATTACCACGAGAACCGATTGATTATTTTTATATTTCAAGCTCGTCATCTACATAATTGAGAATGGGCAGCATCATACCTTTTCTACTAAAAACTTTCAAAAAAATTACCGCACTTTAAAACTAAAGTGCGGTAATGGTCTCAATTATTTTAGTTTAACCAGCCGGCTTGTTGGGCGATAAATAATCCTGCAAAGGCTGTTAAGTAGAATAAACCGATAAGGGATAACCACAATAATCCGCCTTTTACACTATGTTTCGCGTGCTTAGTCAGAGATAAATTCAACCAAGCAAAGATTGGTGCAGAAACAAATGAAGCAATCATCGCGAATTTCAGCATTGGGCCTACTGCATTATTAAAGTAGAAAATAATCGCTAAACCAGATAACGCTGCAAAAATCATACCGATATTAAGAATTCTCACAGAGCTTTCTTGTTTACCGAACAAAATACGTAACGCTTCAACATTGGTACGTGAATACCCATCAATGACTGTAATTGTTGTACCAAACATGCACATAAACGCAATTACGGCAATTAATAAGCGAGACCATTCACCGATAGTACTTGCATACATATTGATGAGTTGCGCGATATATTTTCCGCCCACCATCTCTACGGTTTCAGGCGAACCATATTGCACCAATGCACCAAGCGCTAAGAAGACAACAGCTAAAATGGCTGTACCGATATAACCCACGTTGAAGTCAAATAAACCGTCTTGATAAGACACTTTGGTCAAGCGACGTTTTGCTACCACCCACATGGAGTTAATGGCAGAAATCTCAATCGGCGCCGGCATCCAACCCATTAATGCCACCAAAAAGGCCAATTTACTTAACTCCCATGGAGAAGGCGCTACAAAATCAGGTGCGGCTACGCCATGGATACCATTACGCATAAAAGCAATCACGACAGCACTCACGGTTGTCACCGTTAAAGCAATCATGATGATTTTCGATAAACTATCTAATAGACGGTATTTCCCTAACAATAAAATGCCGGTTGTCACAAGAATCACTAATGAGCTTAACACGGGCATTGGAAGTGGAATTGGTGTAATAAACGTTAAAATTGCTGCTGTTAATAACCCTACTGCAGCGGTATTAATCACTGTCGCAAAAACGTTTAAAGCAAGGAATAACCAAAGGTAGAATTTCCCTTTTTGACGGTAACCTTCTAACAAAGTATTACCGGTATCTAGGGTATATTGAACACCGAAACGGAAGAAAGGATATTTAAATAAGTTAGCAAGAATAACAATACTCACTAATTCCCAACCGTAGATCGCACCCGCTTGGGTAGATGCAATAATATGCGAACCACCAACAGCTGCTGATGCCATCACGATGCCAGGGCCTAAGGCAGAGAATTTACTCGCCCACGTTGATTTTTCTACTGGAGTTGAAACTTCACTCATAAAATTTTCTCTTATAAATTGACCATAAACCGAAAAAGGCCTTATTTATAATAGAATTTTATCCTTGAGTAAAGTAAATAAAATCCACTTAAAAGCACTAGCAAGAAATAAAAACCTGATTATTTTAAAATTTCAGAATATAACTTCAAAACAAACAAATTTCGCCAGTATTCATACCAAAAAACTGATGTTTTTAAGTGAATAAAATTTTTTTTACAAAAAGAAAGTGCGGCCAAAATTGGTTGAGTTTTAGACCGCACTTTCTTTTTCAAAAATCCCTAAAATAGAATTTTAGGGAGCTATACATATTCTTGTAATACGATATTGTGGATTTAGTATTTAATGAAAATACTCATTACTTTTCTTGTTATACAACACATATAAATATATGCAAAACACCATAAGATGGGATAGAACCAAATAGAATTGCTCTTGAATCTCATTAAATGGATTATTTACTGTTAATTCTAAAAAATTTATTAATGCCACAAAAAAGAATGCTATTCCTCTAACCACATATAATGTTCTAGCCCATTTCTTCCCTAAGAAAAAACCAATGGAAAGCACTAGCATTAATACATAAGAACTAAAAACACCGAAGAAAAAAGAAAAGGGTCTTAAAAAGAAAAATCCGTCAATAATGTAATGTTCGCTTAAAACACTGGCACCCCAATAAATAGCCAAAATAAAACTAGAAATAGAAGCTATTGTTAGCAACAAGGGCCTTTTACCAATTTCATTAACATTAAGACTTTTATCACCAAAAAAACGACTAGCTTCTTTTGAAAAAAGAACTTTAATCGAAATTAAGAAAAAAATGAAAAGTATAACGAATACAACTGAAGATAACATTTCTGGTCGCATAAAAGTATACTGCATTAGATTATGCTCTAAACTAACCCCCAATGCTAAAAAAGATTCCTGTCATGGCATACCCAGCATATAACCATTTTCCCCAACTATGCCCATTCCTTATAGAAAAAGCAGAAATAAACAGACATACCGGAAAAATAAAGTCTGTTACAGAATAGTAACCATAAACTCTCCATACAGAAGAACCTAGCCCTGCCATTTGTGAATAAATAAGATTAATAAAAATTGCAGTTGCAATAACTAAAATTGCCGTAGAAATATTTCTAATTTTATATTCAATATTCATATATTCTCTCTAACACAAAAATGCGGTCAAAATTGACCGCACCCTATATTATAAATTTTAAACTTATTCTGCTTTCACAACCTGAATACTCAACTCACCTAACGCCTGTGGATTCGCAAAACTTGGCGCTTCTGTCATTAAACAAGCTGCTGCTGTTGTTTTCGGGAATGCAATGACATCGCGAATATTTTCAGTGCCAGTTAAAAGCATGGTTAAACGGTCTAAACCGAAAGCTAAACCAGCATGCGGCGGTGTACCGAATTTTAATGCATCTAATAAGAAACCGAATTTTTCACGTTGTTCTTGTTCATTGATACCAAGAATGCGAAATACCGTTTGTTGCATTTTTGGATCGAAAATACGGACAGAACCACCGCCGACTTCGTAGCCATTAATGACCATATCGTAAGCATTTGCTACCGCATCGGTTGGATTCGCTTCTAATTGTTCTGGCGTAAAATCTTTTGGTGAAGTGAATGGGTGGTGCATTGCTGCAAGATTACCCTCTTCATCACGTTCAAACATTGGGAAATCAATCACCCAAAGCGGTTGCCATTCATCTAAACGAGTTAAGCCAAGATCACGACCTAATTTCAAACGTAACGCACCCATTGCATCAGTGGTAGTTTGCCATTTGTCTGCACCGAAGAATAAGATATCGCCAGTTTGCGCTTTCACACGTTCAGCTAACGCTTTCCATACCTCTTCATTTAAGAATTTCGCAATCGGGCTTTGTACGCCTTCAAGGCCAGCATTAATGTCATTTACTTTCGCCCAAGCCAAACCTTTTGCACCGTAAATACCAACAAATTGTGTATATTCATCAATTTGTTTACGGGTAATTTCTGTACCATTTGGTACACGAATCACTGCAACACGGCCGTTTGGATTGTTTGCAGGCTCATTAAATACTTTAAATTCAACGTCTTTAACGATATCTGCCACGTCGACTAGTTCAAGCGGGTTGCGCAAATCTGGTTTATCTGAACCAAAACGAGTCATCGCTTCTTGCCAGGTCATTTGCGGGAATTTACCTAAATCCACGCCAAGGATGTGCTGCCATAAACCGTGCACCATACGTTCCATAATCTCACGTACTTCCGGTGCGGTTAAGAAAGACGTTTCCACATCAATTTGAGTAAATTCAGGCTGACGATCTGCACGTAAGTCTTCATCACGGAAACATTTCACAATTTGATAATAACGATCAAAACCAGACATCATTAGAAGCTGTTTGAAAAGCTGTGGTGATTGTGGCAATGCATAGAATTTGCCTTTATGCACACGGCTTGGCACTAAATAGTCACGCGCACCTTCTGGCGTTGCTTTGGTAAGCATTGGGGTTTCAATATCAAGGAAACCATTGTCATCCATAAAACGACGCACAAAGCTGGTGATTTTTGCACGGGTTTTCAAACGTTGTGCCATTTCTGGACGACGTAAATCTAAATAACGATATTTTAAACGCTGTTCTTCGGTGTTGTTTTGATTGAAGTCTAATGGTAAAACGTCAGAAGCATTGTAGATGCGTAATTCTTTCGCTAACACTTCCACTTCACCTGTCGCCATATTTTTATTAATTTGGTTGTCAGGACGCGCGATTACTTCACCTTTAATTTGAATACAAAATTCATTACGTAAGCCTGAAGCTGCAGTTAACGCTTCTTGATATTTCGGGTCAAAACAAACTTGTACGACACCATCACGATCACGCATATCAATAAAAATTAAACCACCTAAATCGCGACGACGATGAACCCAACCGCTTAATGTTACTTCTTGTCCAATATGGTTGCGGTTTAATGCACCGCAATAATGTGTACGCATCATTTCTCTATTCCTTTCATTTTTCTAAAAATGGATAATTAACGCGTTGATTATACGGAAAAAGACATGCCTTTTAAATTGAAAAGCGAAATTTATTTGATCCTTTAAAAACTTTCACTAAAATGACCGCAGTTTTTTGCATTTTGTCTAAATAAATACCCTCTCAATACCACAACAGAATTCAATCATGATGAAAGATACGATTTTTGCAGCCCCGATCGAAAAACTGGGTGATTTTACTTTTGATGAAAGCGTGGCGGAAGTTTTCCCCGACATGATTCAACGCTCAATTCCGGGCTACTCCAACATTATTACGGCGATTGGTATGTTGGCAGAGCGTTTTGTGACGGCTGACAGCCAAGTCTATGATTTAGGCTGTTCACGCGGTGCGGCAACTCTTTCTATGCGACGTAATATTAAACAACCGAATGTGAAAATTATCGGTGTCGATAATTCTTTGCCAATGGTGGAACGCTGCCGTCAGCACGTTGCGGCTTATCATAGTGATGTACCCGTAGAAATTCTTTGCGATGATATTCGTCAAATTGAAATTAAGAACGCCTCAATGGTCGTGCTCAACTTCACGTTGCAATTTTTACCACCAGAAGATCGTGTAGCCTTGCTCACCAAAATCTACCAAGGTTTAAACCCAAATGGTGTATTAGTGCTCTCTGAAAAATTCCGTTTTGAAGATGAAAAAGTGAATGAGTTGCTTATTGACCTCCACCACCAATTCAAACGTGCTAACGGTTACAGTGAGCTTGAAGTGAGCCAAAAACGCACCGCACTTGAAAATGTCATGCGTACTGACTCGATTAACATCCACAAAGAGCGGTTAAAAAACATCGGATTTTCACACGTCGAATTATGGTTCCAATGCTTTAATTTTGGCTCGATGATTGCGATGAAATAACCCCAATCCTAGGAAGCAAGTTATATCTTGCAATATAAGCGACCAATTTCTATGCTATAATCACCCACTAACCTAATAAAAAAGAGGAAAACAAGATGCAAATTTTACACACAATGCTTCGAGTAGGTGATTTAGACCGCTCTATTAAATTTTATCAAGATGTTTTAGGTATGCGTTTATTGCGTACAAGTGAAAACCCGGAATATAAATATACGCTTGCATTTTTAGGTTACGAAGATGGCGAAAGCGCTGCAGAAATTGAATTAACATACAACTGGGGCGTAACTGAATATGATCTTGGTAATGCTTACGGTCATATTGCTATTGGTGTAGATGATATTTACGCGACTTGTGAAGCAGTTCGTGCAAGCGGTGGTAAAGTGACTCGCGAACCCGGCCCAGTTAAAGGTGGTACAACCGTTATTGCCTTCGTTGAAGATCCAGATGGTTATAAAATTGAATTTATCGAAAATAAAAGTTCAAAATCTGGTCTAGGCAATTAATTAAAAGTGCGGTTGATTTTTTCGCTCTTTTATAACGCAGGGTTACCTGCGTTATTTATTTTAGAGGATACAATATGTCCAACTCTCAAGAAATTCCTTATCACCACCAATTAAAAAATCGTTTTCGTGGCTACTTCCCTGTCATCATTGATGTGGAAACAGCGGGATTTGATGCAAAAAAAGATGCACTTTTAGAGCTTGCAGCAATTACCCTAAAAATGGATGAAAATGGCAATTTACAACCTGATCAAAAATGCCATTTTCATATTGAACCATTTGAGGGAGCGAATATTAATCCCGAATCTCTCAAATTTAATGGGATTGATATTCACAATCCATTGCGTGGTGCCGTATCTGAATTAGATGCGATCACGGGATTGTTCCAAATGGTGCGTCGTGGACAAAAAGATGCGGGATGTCAGCGTTCTATCATCGTGGCACACAACGCAGCTTTTGACCAAAGTTTCGTGATGGCAGCAGCAGAACGTACGGGTGTAAAACGCAATCCATTCCACCCTTTTGGAATGTTTGATACGGCAACGCTTGCCGGTTTTATGTTTGGGCAAACAGTACTCGTCAAGGCGTGCCAAGCGGCAAAAATTCCTTTTGATGGCAAACAAGCACACTCTGCGCTATATGATACTGAACGTACCGCAGAATTATTTTGCTATATGGTCAATCACTTAAAAGATCTCGGGGGATTCCCGCATATTGCTCAAACCAACGAAATGGAAAAAACAACAGAAAATCAGACCGCACTTTAATTTTTAAAATTTTTTAGAAAAAAACTTGCAATCGTTTTCGCTTTACCGTATTTTAAAAAGCAATTCAATTTAGTTATCTAAATAAGAGAGTTTCAAATGAACTTTATCCTTCGTCACCATCATCGCCATCCAACTGAATAATCTTTCAGGCTGTTGGCGTGCTTGGAAGATTTCTTCCGAGCTGACAAGATAAAGATCAAAAAAATCTTACCCCTCGGAAGGCTACTTTCGAGGGGTTTTGCTTTATTATTAATTTACAGGAGTTTATTACTATGCGACATTTAACCTTAAATCAATTTTCTTTTATGCGACCTTTTTCTTTTAATTAATCAATAAGGAACAACAATATGTTATCGAATCCCGTTGTTATTTCAATTGTCGTGCTACTGGCGTTAAGCTTGCTGCGCGTAAACGTGGTTATCGCACTGGTGATTTCCGCGCTTACAGCCGGCTTATGTGGTGGCTTAGGTTTAGGAAAAACCATTGAAGCCTTTACAGGTGGTTTAGGTGGTGGAGCTGAAGTCGCGATGAACTACGCCATGTTAGGCGCATTTGCCATTGCGATTTCAAAATCAGGCATCACTGATTTGCTTGCCTACAAAATCATTACCCGAATGAATAAAACACCAACCGGCAAAAATTTAGCTTGGTTTAAATATACGCTACTTAGTATTTTACTTTTATTCGCCATTTCATCCCAAAACTTACTCCCAGTGCACATTGCGTTTATTCCAATTGTTGTGCCGCCGTTACTTTCCATTTTTAATCGTTTAAAAATCGATCGTCGTGCAGTGGCTTGTATTATTACCTTTGGTTTAACGGCAACCTATATGATCTTGCCTGTCGGTTTCGGGAAAATCTTTATTGAAAGCGTTTTAGTAAAAAATATCAATCTTGCTGGCGCACCACTCGGTTTACAAACCAGTGTAGGTGAAGTTTCTTTTGCTATGCTTATCCCTGTGATTGGTATGATTCTTGGTTTACTCACTGCTGTGTTTGTTACCTATCGCAAACCGCGCGAGTATGTGGTGACAACTACTGAACCAACTACAGCTGAAATTGAACAACACATTGCAAACATTAAACCTATTCAAATTACCGCAAGTGTGGTTGCTATTGTCGCCACTTTTGCTACACAGCTTTTCACAAGCTCTACAATTATTGGTGGTTTAGTCGGTTTAGTCATTTTCGGGGCATTCGGTATCTTCAAACTCAAAGAAAGTAACGATATTTTCCAACAAGGTTTACGCTTAATGGCAATGATCGGCTTCGTTATGATTGCCGCCTCTGGTTTCGCGAATGTGATTAATACCACAAGCGGTGTGAAAGAGTTAGTTGATGCACTTTCAACCGGTGCGATTCAAAGTAAAGGCGTTGCGGCATTCTTAATGCTACTCGTTGGGTTATTGATTACCATGGGTATTGGCTCTTCTTTCTCAACCGTGCCAATTATCACCTCAATTTATGTACCTCTTTGTCTCTCTTTTGGTTTCTCACCACTTGCGACAGTGGCAATCATAGGTGTAGCAGCTGCATTAGGGGATGCGGGTTCACCGGCTTCTGACTCAACACTTGGGCCGACATCCGGTTTGAATATAGATGGTAAACACGACCACATTTGGGATTCTGTTGTACCGACCTTTATTCACTACAATATCCCACTATTAGCGTTCGGTTGGATTGCAGCCATGACCCTTTAATCGTTATAATCCCTGCATTCATTATGCGGGGATTTTTTTTATGTCTATTCAATCATTACTCAATACGCTCGAGCAAAAAGTACAGAAACTGACTCAAGCCTATCAAACTGACTCCGATAAAAAAATCAATGCTAAATTTAACCGCACTTTATTTACCGAAGATTTTGAAACCGTCGGTTTTTATCTCAAAGAAATTCAACAAAGCTTAACTAAGCTATGTAAAATTCCTCATCAAAATGAAGAACAAATTGTATTTATGGCAGAACACCTTTTAGGGCAGTGTACCGCCTTGACGGAAGCCATGAATCGCAAGCATAAAAAGCCCATTCAACCGAAAATAGCAGAGCCACAAGTGGCAAGTAGTAAATCACAACATAGCATTCATCGTCTTCCTCCTAGAGAGCGTCTAGAAAAGTATTATGAAGCCTTGCAACAACTTACAGAAAAGTATGAAGAAGCTAAAGCACAAGCTGATACTGCTCAAACAGATATTCAACAAGATATGCATAAGCAAACTGCGGCAATTTATTTAGCGCGCCGTCAAAAATGTTTAGAGGCGATTGAGACCTTAGAAGAATACCTTGCCTTTAAAGAGGCCCAAGAAAGTGCGGTCAAAAAATAAGATATTTTTAATAGACTGAAAAGCAAAAATCCCTAAATCTTTCGACTTAGGGATTTTTTGAATTTGATGGCGGAGGAAGTGAGATTCGAACTCACGGAGGGCGTAAACCCTCGCCGGTTTTCAAGACCGGTGCCTTCAACCACTCGACCATTCCTCCGTGATTTAAGCGAGGTGAATAATACGTTTTTTCCCCCACCCCGTCAAGCAAGAAAATAAAAAAATTATCTGACTGACTACTTTTAAATCACTATGTTTTAAAAATACACAAAATAAAAAACGGAACCTACTGGCTCCGTCTTTATGATTAAGATATTACTCTGCTTTCGCTTGTGTAGGTTCAGAGTAAATGTGACTAATTGCACTATGATGACCTGCCGCGCCTTTACCGTTAAAGTAATAGCGAGACTCCGTCCATTCTACAATTGGGAATGGTTTAGACTCTTCATCTGGTGCTTTCGCTAGTGTCATGGCTGCTTTTGTATGCGGCACGGCTGAAATAGTACCTGCACGACCAGTGAACACATAAGAACGAACAAATTCTGCTCTTTCTTGTGGTTCAACTTCTGCCGTTGTAACTTGAGCAACAGGCTCTGATTTATGATGCAAGCGTTCTAATGATTCTTGCACTTTCTGTTGAACCGCTTCATTTGCCGGTTGAGTAATGAAATTTAAAGCCGGTTGTGTTTCTACCGTTTTTTCTTCCACCACAATACCTGTTGCAGGCGTGATTACACCTTTTTTCGTTTTTTCTTGCTCAAGCAATTCATCCACAGATAAAAAATGATTTTCTTTCGGTGTATTCACAGCAGAATAATCGATGCATACTTTACCGCTTGCTAATTCAGGTGAAGCAACTGCCGCAAATAATGGCATTGGTGACTTCACTTCATTACGACGACGGCGTTGATTATTTGATGCACGTAAATGACGAGGTGTACGGCGCTGACGTTCTTGACGTGGTTTATCTTCAGCATTATCAGCAACATTGTTTTCAACCACTTCATTTTGAACAGTCTCAACAACTGGTACTTCAACCGCTTTAATAACATTCTCGTTTACATCAGTTGCATTGTCATCAATACGAACACGTTTACGTAAATCACGACGTTGACGACGCTCTGCTACCGGTTTCTCTGCTTTTTCTTCTTGACGATTATCATCAGAAACATTAGCAAAATTAACCGCACTTTCAGATGTCACTTCTTCATTAGCGTTACGACGATTGCGACGATTATTTACACGCTCGCGAGTTGGACGCGCATTTTCTTCATCTGTATTTTTCGCATTATCGTTGTTTTCGTTATTGCGAGAACGGCGATTATTACGACGATCTTGATTGCGACGATTATTACGGTTGTTGTTACGATTGTTGCGGTTATTTTGGTTTTTCTCTTCTTCTTTTGGTTCAGAAGCAAATAAACCTTTAATTGCGGCAACAATTTTCGCAAACAATGATGGTTCTTCCGATTTACGTTCAACTGGTGCTGGTGCAGCTGTTGGAATCGATAAAGATACTGCTGCACTTTCCATCACTTGCTCAGAGGTCACAGCTGCAGTTTCGATATTGCGAGAAACAAGAGACTCTTCTGATACAAATGTATCGTCTTGTGCATCATGGAATTTCGCTAAATTATAGCTTAATTCGTTAAGCTCTTCGCCTTCACGAACACGGAATACGCTGAAATGCGGCGTTTCCATTGCTTCATTTGGCACCACAATAATATCTACATCATGGCGTTTTTCGATGCTATTAACGGCTTTACGTTTTTCGTTAAGTAAGTAAGACGCAATTTGTACAGGCACGATAGTGTGTACTTGTTTGGTATTTTCTTTTAACGCTTCTTCTTCGATTAAACGTAAGATGGAAAGTGATAAGCTTTCGTTATCACGCACTTTACCCGTACCTTGACAGCGTGGGCAAACATGGTGAGAAGACTCACCTAATGATGGGCTTAAACGTTGACGCGACATTTCCAACAAGCCGAAGCGAGAAATACGGCTAATTTGAATACGTGCACGGTCTTGACGCACGGCATCACGAATACGGTTTTCTACTTCACGCTGGTGACGAACAGGTGTCATATCGATGAAATCGATGACCACTAACCCACCTAAGTCACGTAAACGTAATTGACGAGCAATTTCATCCGCTGCTTCAAGGTTCGTATTTAATGCGGTTTCTTCAATATCACCACCACGAGTTGAACGCGCCGAGTTGATATCGATCGCCGTTAACGCTTCTGTCACATCAATGACAATTGAGCCGCCAGAAGGTAAACGCACTTCACGTTGGAAGGCGGATTCAATTTGTGACTCAATTTGATAGTGGCTAAATAGTGGCACTTCGCCTTGATACAGTTTCACACGATTGATGAAATCCGGGCGTACAAGTTTGATATGCGCTTTTGCTTTTTCAAATACTTTCGGGCTATCAATTAAGATCTCACCGATATCACGACGCAAATAATCACGGATCGCACGAACGATTACATCACTTTCTTGGTGAATTAAGAACGGCGCCGGACGGCTTTGTGAAGCTTGTTTAATCGCTTCCCAATGATGTAAAAGTACTTTTAAGTCCCATTGTAATTCTTCTGGTGATTTACCCACACCCGCTGTACGCACGATAAGACCAACGCCTTCCGGTACATCTAAAGAACTCAATGCTTCTTTTAATTCGATACGTTCATCGCCTTCAATACGGCGAGAGATGCCACCTGCACGCGGATTATTTGGCATAATCACCAAATAACTACCGGCAAGGGAAACAAACGTGGTTAAGGCTGCGCCTTTATTGCCACGTTCTTCTTTGTTCACCTGAACGATCACTTCTTGGCCTTCCGTCAAAATATCACGGATATTTGGACGACCTTGGAACACATAATCAGCAGGGAAATACTCGCGGGCAATTTCTTTTAAAGGAAGGAAGCCATGGCGCTCTGCACCATAATCCACAAAGGCTGCTTCTAAACTCGGCTCTACGCGAGTGATTTTCCCTTTGTAAATATTGGCTTTTTTCTGTTCATGACCCGGACTTTCAATATCCAAGTCGAATAAACGCTGGCCATCGACCAACGCAACGCGCAACTCTTCTTTTTGAGTCGCATTGATTAACATTCTTTTCATTGTCAATTTCTCGTTTTGAATTATCTAAAATACCTTGAAAATTAACCGCACTTTACAGATTTACTGACCTTAGCCATCGACCTCGTGTTTCTCGCGAACAGTCAATCTCACGACTGTGTGTTGCTGGGTGCATTGATAGCATACTCAATTGTTATCTAAGACAATTTTCGTAAAACAATGCGATGTGTTAATTACGCATTGCAAGGAAGCGTCAACCTTCAAGAAAAACATGTTGATTATCAATGTCTTATGCCATTTGCCGCATTGAGTTTTGACCAACATACAAAATTACTTTCTAAATGCCAAATTTGAGGCGCAGAAAGACGCTCTATTATCCACATTCGAGGCTAAATTAGCAAGGCATTCTTGCTATTATCACCAGGGATATTGTGATATGATTCAGCCCAATTTTTAAAGGACAGATTCAATGACTGAAAAACAAGAAAAAATCATCAATCAATCCGTCAAAATGCTCACGATTTCTGAGGATGAAGCAGGACAACGCATTGATAATTATTTATTGGCAAAATTAAAAGGCGTACCAAAAAGTTTGATTTATCGCATTCTGCGTAAAGGTGAAGTACGTGTGAACAAAGGGCGAATCAAACCTGAATATAAATTGCAAAATGGTGATGTGGTGCGTGTACCACCGGTTCGTGTTTCTGAAAAAAATACTGCCCCAATTTCTAAAAACTTGAATAAAGTCGCTTCCCTTGAAAGCCATATTATTTTTGAAGATGATTGTTTGTTAGTATTGAATAAACCTTCCGGCATTGCGGTTCATGGTGGGAGTGGTTTGAATTTTGGCGTGATTGAAGCCTTGCGTGCATTACGTCCTGAAGCACACTTTTTAGAATTGGTTCATCGCTTAGACAGAGATACATCGGGCATTTTATTGGTGGCGAAGAAACGCTCTGCCTTACGCAACTTACACGAACAACTTCGTGTTAAAACGGTGCAAAAAGATTATCTCGCACTCGTACGTGGACAATGGCAATCTCATGTAAAAGTTGTGCAAGCCCCTTTATTAAAAAATGAATTGGCCAGTGGCGAACGCATCGTTAAAGTCAGTGAACAAGGTAAACCTTCAGAAACGCGATTTGCCATTGAAGAACGCTATCAAAATGCGACCTTAGTAAAAGCCTCACCCGTAACGGGAAGAACCCATCAGATCCGAGTTCATACTCAATATGCAGGTCACCCAATCGCGCTAGATGATAAATACGGTGATAAAGAATTCGATAAATACATGCAAGATCTCGGGCTCAATCGTTTGTTTTTACATGCATTTTCTATTCGATTTGAACACCCTAAAACGGGTGAAACATTACAGTTCAATGCACAACTAGATGAAAAAATGAAAGCCATTCTGAAAAAACTGCGTGAAAGCAAAGAGATAAACCCATAGACAAGAAAAATGTTTATTGCTATATTTGATGACGGAGACAACTCGTTTCTATCATTAATTAACATATAACAACAAAGGATAGCAAAATGGCAAAAGGACAATCATTACAAGATCCTTATTTGAATGCGTTACGCCGTGAACGTATTCCTGTTTCGATTTATCTCGTTAATGGGATTAAATTACAGGGTCAAATCGAATCATTCGACCAATTCGTGATTTTATTAAAAAACACTGTAAATCAAATGGTGTACAAACACGCTATTTCAACTGTGGTTCCAGCACGTTCTGTTTCTCACCACAATAATAACGGCGGTCATCATGTAGCACAAGCTTCTGACGCTGCAGCCGAAGTAGAAACACAAGCAGAATAATTCTGTTCAATGAATGATTTCATCAATTTAAGTGCGGTTGAAAATTCACCTGAAATTTCAGCCGCACTTTCGTCATCTAAAACAGGCGACAATAGCCCATCGGCAAAAGATAAAGCTGTCGTCGTGCATGTTTTCTTTTCTCAAAATAAAAACATTGAAGATCTGCAAGAATTCCAACTTTTAGCAGAATCTGCCAATGTTGATATTTTACAAATCATCACCACGAGTCGAGCGACACCACAAGCAAAATACTTTATCGGTGAAGGAAAAGCACAAGAAATTGCAGATGCAGTGAAAGCCTTAGATGCTGATGTGGTTTTGGTAAATCATCAATTAACCCCTGCACAAACCCGTAATTTGGAAAGCATTTGCCAATGTCGCGTGGTGGATCGCACTGGGGTGATTTTAGATATCTTTGCCCAACGAGCCCGCTCGCACGAGGGTAAATTGCAAGTTGAATTAGCTCAGCTTAAGCATTTATCCACTCGATTAGTCCGCCGAAAAACAGGCTTAGATCAGCAAAAAGGTGCCGTTGGATTACGTGGTCCAGGGGAAACGCAATTAGAAACGGATCGCCGTTTAATCAAGGTGCGTATTGCGCAGTTGCAAAATCGTTTGGCGAAAGTCGAAAAACAACGCAACCAAAATCGCCAAACCCGACAAAAAGCGGATATTCCGACCATTTCCTTAGTAGGTTATACCAATGCGGGAAAATCGACGCTATTCAATTTCATCACGCAAGCCAATGTCTATGCGGCGGATCAGCTTTTCGCCACCCTTGATCCCACATTAAGGCGTTTACAAATTCAGGATGTTGGTACGACCATTCTCGCCGATACCGTTGGTTTTGTTCGCCAACTTCCCCATGATTTAGTATCCGCTTTTAAATCTACCTTGCAAGAAACAGTAGAAGCTAGCCTGCTATTACATGTTATTGATGCAGCAGACGCTCGAAAGATCGAAAATATTGAAGCGGTGAATTTAGTATTGGAAGAGATTAAGGCTGACAAAGTACCAGTATTGTTGGTGTATAACAAAATCGATTTATTGGAAAATGTGGCGCCCCATATTGAATATGATGACGAAAATAAGCCTGTTGCCGTTTACCTTTCAGCCCATTCAGGTGAAGGCTTAGATCTGCTACTTGAAGCCATTAAAGTGCGGTTGAAAAATGAGATACTTTCTTTCACCCTCACGCTGCTCCCACAAGAGGGGAAAATTCGCCATGCGCTCTATCAATTAGATAGCATTCGTCACGAACAAATTTCGGATGAGGGTGAATTTATCCTCAATGTACAAATTGACAAAATCGAATGGCTCAAACTTTGTAAACAATTCCCTAAACTGTCAGAAATTATTTACTAATACCGTATTGTTTTAATTTATTGGCGATCGCCGTGTGTGATACGCCTAATCGTTGCGCCAATTTTCGAGTACTTGGATACTGAGCATAAAAAGCACGCAATACACTCGCCTCATATTGTCCCATGATCTCATCCAGGGTTTGCTCACCAAAATCATCCGCAGAAATGACCGCACTTTGTACAGGTTTTAAATTTAAACTTTCAATATCAAGCTGGTTATTTTTCGCTAAGGAACAGGCTCGATACAAGACATTGTAAAGCTCTCGCACATTACCTTGCCAAGGCTGCCCTTTCAAATAATTCAAAAAATCAGCATCATATTGCGGCATTGGAATCTTAAGCTGCGTGCTAATTTCTTGTAAAAAACCGTCCGTTAAAGGCTGAATATCTTCCACTCGTTCACGCAAGGGCGGTACATTTAGTGCTAAGACATTTAAGCGATGGAATAAATCACTGCGCAATTTCCCTTGTTCTAACAGCTTTTCCATCGGTTCTTGTGAAGTACAAATCACCCGAACATTTGCATGATGTTCTTTTTCTTCACCCACTCGACGGAAAGAACCATCGGTTAAAAAACGCAATAATTTTGCCTGTAAACTTAGTGAAAGCTCGGCAATGCCATCCAGCAACACCGTGCCTTCGTTAGCATATTCAAAAAAACCGATGGTTTCACTGTCTCCCACTTTCCGACCAAACATTTCACTTTCCGCATCTTCATCCGGCAGGCCTGCACAGTTTACTGCAATAAATTTTTTCTCACGACGCAAGCTCGCAAAATGGCAAGCTTTTGCTAATAAATCTTTACCCGTGCCAGTTTCACCCTGAATTAAAAGCGGCACATCAAACATCGCAAAACGTTGTGCATTTTCGACCGCACTTTTCATGGAAAGGCTTTGAGTGACAAAGCAAGAGAAAGGATCTTGTGGATTAAATCTCAGCATAAAATAAACTCAATTTTATTAAATGATAACGATATGATAGGGAGTTTATTGATATGTGTAAAGATTAATTTACATATAAAAAGGGCAATCCTTGACTGCCCTTTTAGATGATTTTTGTATTATTTTGTCACTGCACGATCAAGCTCTTGTGCGATGATTTCCATGCTTTCTAAACCACCAAACGCAAGATACCAATTCGCTGGATCAAGATATACAATATGTCCATCTTTATACGCTTTGGTTTGTTTGATGATATCATTATCCAATACTTTTTGTGCGTTGTTAGCTTTTTCTGTAATGGCCGCTGTACGATCCACTACGAGTAAAAAGTCTGGATTTTTTTCTAAGATATATTCAAAACCAACGCTTTGTCCATGCGTAGAGGATTTGATGCTGTCATCAATCGGTTTAAAACCAAATTTTTGATACACCATGCCATAACGAGAACCATCACCAAAGGCACTGATTTTACTTTCATTGACGAGTACCAATAAGGCTGTTTTGTCTTTCGCATCTTTTGCGACTTGTTCAACCTTACTCTCCAACGCTGAAAGCTTTTCTTTCGCGATATTTTCTTTACCAAAGATCTGACCAAGTGCGGTCACATTTTGTTGAAAACTCGGGTAGTAATTCGTGTAGTCATTTTCAACATTAAATACTGGTGCGATTTCTTTAAATTTGTCGATCATTTTTTCTTGACGTTTAGACGCAATGATCAAATCCGGATTAAGTTCGTTAATTTGCTCCAATGATTGCTCTTTCAAAGAGCCGACATTTTTATATTTTTTATCTGCAAATTCTGAAAGATAGTTTGGAATTTTTTCGCTTTGTGGGAAGCCCACAATTTTATCTTGCACACCTAATGCACGAAGCGTATCAGCTGCACCAAAATCGAGAACCACCACACGTTGTGGATTTTGTGGCACGACTTGTTTTCCAGCAGCATTTTCAACGGTAATATCCGCAGCTTGTGCAATACCAGCAAATGCAAAGAGTGAAAGCGCTAAAGTTGATAATGTTTTTTTCATAAAGATTTCCTTACTTATCTAAAATAAACGGCAATTTTATGGTCGTCGATATCCTGAATCGGAATCGTCATATCATAAATATCTTGTAATACGGTTGATTGCATAATGTGGTTAACTTCACCTTGTTGGACTAATTTTCCATTTTTCATGGCAACAATGTAGTCAGAATAACAAGAGGCGAAATTAATATCATGAATCACAATCACCACGGTTTTGTTGAGTTCTGTCGCTAATTTACGCAAAACTTGCATGATCTGCACAGAATGTTTCATATCCAGATTATTTAATGGTTCATCCAACAAAATATAATCGGTATCTTGTGCCAGTGTCATCGCAATATAAGCACGTTGGCGCTGACCACCACTTAAATTATCGATATATTGATGACGAATATCATCTAAATTCATATAGGCAATAGCATTATCAATAAAAGTGCGGTCAGTTTGGGTTAAGTTTCCTTTGCTATAAGGAAAACGCCCGAAAGCAACTAAATCTTCAATGGTTAGACGCAAATTAATGTTGTTAGTTTGCTTTAAAATCGCAAGCTGTTTCGCAATATCACTGCTTTTTTTGCGATTGAGCAATTCACCATTGAGATAGATCTCACCACTATCAGCGTTTAACAAACGGCTCATAATAGACAGCACTGTACTCTTCCCTGCACCATTTGGCCCGATAAAAGACGTAATTTTCCCCGTAGGAATGGTGAGAGATACATTATCCACCACCTTTTTGCTTCCGTAACTTTTAGTAATATTGCGAATTTCTATTGTCATTTTTTGTTTGCTCTTAATAACAAATAAATAAAGTACACGCCACCGACAAAATTAACGATGATGCTTAATGTCGTGCGGAACGTAAAAATATGGGTCACTAATAATTGCCCTAAAACCAAGGTAATGATGGAAATTAACATCGCAGCAGGAATGAGTACCTTGTGACGATAATCACGAATAAATTCAAAGGTCACGTTCATCACTAATAACCCAAGGAACGTAAGTGGGCCAACAAGTGCGGTCGACACTGACGTTAAAATTGCCACGAGAATTAATAGGATTTTTAAGGTCTTTTGATAATCGACCCCTAAGTTAATGGCATTTTCTCGCCCTAATGCCAACACATCAAAGCAATGCCAATATTTCAAACTGAAAACAATCGTCGCCACTAAAATGGCTAATGCGACCCACAAGATTTGTGTATTGATTCGGTTGAAACTTGCAAAGCCAATATCTTGAGCGATCTGGAATTCATTTGGGTCAATCAACACTTCCATAAAGGTCGTTAAGCTACCAAAGAAGGTGCCGAAAATAATCCCGACAAGCAACAAGAAGAAAATATTTTGGTTCTCTTTCTTAAACAGGAAGTGATAAAGCACTAATGAAAACGCCATCATTAATCCCGTACACAAGACAAACAATACAATAGAATTCATGGAAAGCAATGTGCTTGAACCGAAAAGGAAAATAATCGTCGTTTGAATCAGCAAATACAGCGAATCTAAACCTAAAATACTCGGCGTGAGAATTCGGTTATTCACAACCGTTTGGAAAATCATCGTAGCAAGTGCAATTGCCGCACCGGTAATCACAATCGCAATTAAGGATAAAGCACGATTTTCCAAGGCATATTGCCAACGGTTCGGTAAGTTGTAGCCTAAATAAAGTGCAAGAGAAACAATGGCTAACAACGACAATACCATCAGTTGAGAAGAAGATTTCTTAGCCATTTCTATACCGTTTTAATAATAAAAATAAGAAGATACCACTACCAAATACGCCAACCACAGCATTAATGGAAATCTCATAAGGATAAATCACACTTCGACCTAAAATATCGCAGAATAAAACAAATACAGCACCTAGTAAGGCCGTATGAGATAACACTTTCTTCAAGTTATCCCCCAAATAAAGCGTGACGATATTTGGAATGATTAACCCCAAGAAAGGGATCACGCCAACAGACACGATAATAATCGAAGAAACGACCGCCACAATGAGCAATCCGAGATAAAGTACCTGGTTATAATTTAGACCTAGATTAACCGCAAAATCTTTCCCCATCCCGACAATAGAAAAACGATGCGCAAATAAATAAGCCACGATGAGTGTAGGAATACTGAAATACAATAATTCATAACGACCAGACATCACAAGCGAGAAATCCCCTTGTAGCCACCCGGATAAGTTTTGTAATAAATCTTCTTTGTAAGCAATAAAGGCGGTAATTGAACTGATGATATTACCAAACATAATCCCCACTAATGGCACAAAAATCGTGTCCTTGAATTTCAAACGGGATAGAATCGTCATAAATAACAATGTGCCAAGGAAAGACACGATGACCGCAATAGTGGTTTTTAACAACATCGAAGCCGTTGGGAAAAACAGCATTGCCATTAAAATCCCTAATCTTGCACTGTCCATTGTGCCCGCAGTGGTGGGTGAAACAAATCGGTTTCGGCTGAGTTGTTGCATCACTAAACCACAAATACTTAAGGATGCACCAGCAATCAAGATACTGATTAAACGAGGCACTCGACTAATTAAAAAGATCTGCCATTGATTACCTTCAAAATTCAGTAACCCTTGCAGATTAACAGTACTTACCCCGAGAAAAAGTGAAACAAAGGAAAGCACGATCAACAGAAAAATCAAATAACGTCGCTTAATCATAAAAATGAGAATAATTCTAAAATGCAAAGAGAATAGCATATTGAGGAAAAAGAGAAAAGATAAGTGCGTTCAGTTTTCAGTTAATTTTTAGGCCTATAAAAATGCGGCCAAATTTGACCGCACTTTATTCGCTATAATTTTAATATTCTTTCAACTTCTTTCGCTCGGACTAAGAATTGCTTACGCTCTGCCGTTGCCATACCGCTGCTGGTACCCGGCAATTTCACCGTAAGCGGGTTCACCGCACGCTCATTAATATGAAACTCGTAGTGCAAGTGTGGACCGGTTGAAATACCCGTATTCCCTGTTAATGCAATACGCTCCCCTTTCTTCACTTCTTGCCCTGCTCGAACTAAAGCACGACTTAAATGCATATACACCGTTTGATATTCACGACCATGACGTATCACCACATAACGTCCTGCACCACCGGCCTGATAAGCCACTTTTTCCACCACACCATCAGCAGGCGCAATAACTGGTGTACCTGGTGAAACAGCAAAGTCTACCCCTTTATGTGGGCGAACTCGTCCCGTTACCGGATGGCGACGATTTGGGTTAAATGGTGAAGAAATACGCGCTTGACGTTGCAATGGATAACGCGCAAAGCCTTTACCTAAGGTTTCCCCTTGCTTATCGTAGTAACGACCATTCGCCGCTTGAATACCGTAATAACTCTTACCATCCGCTATAATGTGAATGGCTTCAACGTTACCTTGACCGGTTAATTTATCACCTAAATACTCGCGAGACACTAAAATCGCAAACTTGGTGCCTTTACTGAGTTTTTGAAGGCTTACTTGCCATTGTAATGCTGAGCTTAATTGGCTGATTTGACGACCATCCAAACCTAAATCACGTAAACTTGAAGCAAAGGATCCGTTAATCGTGCCTTTTAGCACCTCTTTCTTCCAAATACTTTTCTTCTCTAAGATTTGGCGTTTAAACTTGCCGTCTTCAGTGCGCTCATAAATGCGCTCTTCTTTTTCAGACACCAACCAGTTTAAGTATTCCAACTGATCTTCTTTATCTAGAATCCAATAGAATTGCTGACCTGCACGCAGCGTTTTTAATTCAGGATACGCAGCAATCAAATCTTTCGCCGTATCATCTTCTAAACCTGAAAGCTCTAACACATCTTTTAATGAATCACCACGTACTACGGTATGGCTGAATTGATCGGTAATACGTAATGCTTGATCGGCCACATCTAAAATACCACTCAATGCATCTTGAGCATCTTTTGGCAAATCAGTTAGTTCATCAAACTGTGGTTTAATTTCATCGACTTCATCATCTTTGGCTTGAAGTTCATCATCATAAGAGGTCGCATCTTCCGTATTCGCATTCTGCTTAGTTTCAGGATGTTCGACTGCTTGAGTTTGTTGCTTGTCTGATTCTGTTTTTTCGGGTGTAAGAGATTGATATTGAACGTTATCCACCATCTCTGGCTCAAGATTACTTTGCAGAGAAGGATCATAATCAGCGGTATCTTTAAAGGCGAGGAAAATGCCCGTTAAAATAAGCAAAAGTGCGGCAAAAAAAATCGCCGCTTTTATGCGGGATTTTCTTTTCCGTCGATCTCTAGCTAATTTAACGTGTTGCAAAATAGATACCTTTAAAATGAATAAAAAGCTTTTCGCTCTTCAGACTACAAACTCTAAAAAAAATTCATTTTATCCTGAAAATGTCAAATCTTATGCCTAAATATTAGGCATAGTCGGAATTTCTTGAGAAAAACAAGGAAATGAGCTATTTTAGTGAGCCATTTTTAAAGGGGGGATTATGCAGATTCACGCCATTCAACCAGCCCAACCAACACCATTAATTACACTGAAAAATATCAATGTGGTCTTTGAACAAAAGACGGCATTGCGGGATATTAACCTCAGCATTTATCCTAATTCAATTATCACCATTGTAGGCCCAAATGGTGGAGGGAAATCGACCCTCTTAAAAACCTTATTAAAGTTACAAACGCCGACATCTGGTGAGGTGATTTATAGCGCTAATGTCAGAATTGGCTATGTCCCACAAAAAATTCACCTTGATCACAGTTTACCAATGACGGTTGAGCGTTTTCTGGCGCTCAAAAAAGGCGTTAAAACACAAGAAATATCAACCGCACTTGAGCAACTTTCTATTACGCATCTGAGAAAAAATAATATGCAAAAACTCTCTGGTGGCGAGATGCAACGTGTATTGTTGGCTCGTGCGATTTTGAATAAACCTAATTTACTGGTGCTAGATGAACCCACTCAAGGGGTGGACATTAACGGGCAAGCTGAACTTTATCAGCTGATTCATCGTACTCAACAAACCTTAAATTGTGCAGTTTTAATGGTTTCCCATGATTTGCATATCGTGATGGCGGACAGTAAAGAAGTGTTGTGCATCAATCAACATATTTGCTGTGCCGGCACACCTGAAAGCCTATCGAATGATCCCACATTTATGCGTCTTTGGGGCAATCAAATCTCACAAAATGTGGGCTTTTATACGCACCATCATAATCACCATCATAATATGCATGGTGATGTTTGTAGTTGCAGTGCCAATCCATCAGAATGCCAACAATAAGGAAAAATCATGTTTGAGATTTTATTTCCGGCCTTGCTTACGGGCTTACTGCTTTCCTTAATTACCGCCCCTCTCGGTGCTTTTGTGGTATGGCGTAAAATGGCTTATTTTGGTGATACCCTTTCCCACTCTGCCTTGCTTGGTGTGGCGTTAGGAATTTTCCTACAAATTAATCCTTATGTTGCCATTGTCATTTTGACGATTATTCTCGCCGTATTAATGGTATGGCTTGAAAGTAATACACAATTTTCAGTAGATACCCTTTTAGGGATTATCGCTCACAGTTGTCTTTCCCTTGGGGTTGTCACCGTTGGGTTACTTAAAAACGTCCGCGTAGATTTAATGAGTTATCTTTTTGGGGATTTGCTTGCCATTAATTTTAACGACTTACCTTACATTGGTGCAGGTGTTGTCATTGTATTAGGCACCCTACTTTACTTCTGGCAAGCCTTACTCTCCACCACCGTTTCGCCTGAACTGGCTCAAGTGGAAGGCATTAACATTAAAAAAATGCGATTTATTTTAATGATTTTGACCGCACTTACCATTGCCTTAAGTATGAAGTTTGTTGGGGCCCTGATTATTACATCGCTCTTAATTATTCCAGCCGCAACAGCAAGACGTTTTGCCAAAACACCTGAACAAATGGTGTTTATTGCGATTTTAATCAGTATGCTTTCCGTCGTTGGCGGGTTATTCCTTTCCGCCTTTTATGATACCGCTGCGGGGCCTTCTGTCGTGATTTGTTCCGCATTTTTGTTTTTGTTATCATTACTAAAAAAGGAATATTTATAATCCGCTCCAACCAGTGAAAACCATTTGCACCGCACCTTAAATCTTGATAAAGTGCGGGCAACTTTTGACGATATTTTAGGATAAGAAATGAGCCAAGAATATTTAGATTTTGAATTACCTATTGCTGAACTTGAAGCCAAAATTGAAGCACTACGTTCAGCATCTGATGACAAAATTGATTTACACGATGAAATTAAACGCTTACAAAAGAAAAGCGATGAATTAACCAAAAAAACCTTTGCAAATCTTGATGCATGGCAGGTTTCTCGTATGGCACGTCACCCAAATCGTCCATACACTCTTGATTATATCGAACATATTTTTACTGATTTCCAAGAACTTGCAGGCGATCGTGCCTTTGCAGATGATAAAGCAATCGTAGGTGGGCTCGCTCGTTTAGATGGTCGTGCAGTGATGGTTATCGGTCATCAAAAAGGTCGTACAGTAAAAGACAAAGTAACTCGTAACTTTGGTATGCCTGCTCCAGAAGGTTATCGTAAAGCATTACGTTTAATGCAAATGGCTGAGCGTTTTAACTTACCTATCATTACCTTTATCGACACGCCAGGGGCTTACCCGGGCATCGGTGCGGAAGAACGCGGTCAATCTGAAGCGATTGCTCGTAACTTACGTGAAATGTCTACCTTAAAAGTACCGGTTATCTGTACTGTAATCGGTGAAGGCGGTTCCGGTGGTGCATTAGCTATTGGTGTGGGTGACAAAGTGAATATGTTGCAATATTCAACTTATTCCGTTATTTCACCAGAAGGCTGTGCTTCTATCTTATGGAAAAGCGCAGAAAAAGCCTCTACCGCAGCAGAAGTGATGGGCTTAACCGCAACTCGTTTAAAAGAGCTAGGTTTAATTGATAATATCGTTCCAGAGCCATTAGGTGGTGCACATCGTAATTATCATGAAATGGCACGTAATTTAAAACAATGTCTTGTTGAAGAATTAAACGAACTCGATACCTTCGACAAAGAGGGCTTATTAGAAAGACGTTACGAACGTTTAATGTCTTATGGCTATTGTTAATCATATATAAAAAGAGCGGTTAATTTAACCGCTCTTTTTTGTGTTTAAAGAATAATACATGGATGCCAGAAAATGCATCAATGCTAAAATAAAAATAACGTAAAAGGAGTTTAAAATGAAAAACGTATTAGCAATCCAATCTCACGTAGTTTATGGTTTTGCTGGTAATAAATCCGCTACTTTTCCAATGCAGCTATTAGGTGTGGATGTATGGGCACTCAATACCGTGCAATTTTCTAACCATACTCAATATGGCAAATGGACGGGTATGGTGATCCCTCAAGAACAAATTGGTGAAATTGTCAACGGTTTAGATGCCATCGGAAAACTGCAAGAATGTGATGCATTGCTTTCTGGCTATTTAGGTTCAGCTGAGCAAGTTGACCAAATTATCTATGCTTTAGAAAAAATCAAAGCACGTAACCCAAATGCACTTTACTTGTGCGATCCAGTGATGCCAAATGCCGAAAAAGTCTGCGTGGTAGCGGATGGTGTACGCGAACGCTTAATTGAAAAAGCCATTCCACGTGCGGACATCATGACACCAAACCTTTCAGAGCTTCGTACGCTTTCTGATTTCCCTATCAATACGTTTGACGATGTGCTGAAAGCCGCTAATGCATTAGTGGCTAAAGGTGTGAAGAAAGTGTTGGTTAAACACTTAGGTAAAGCAGGTAAATTAAATGATCCGGATACCTTTGAAATCATTATGGCGACACCTGAGGGCGTATGGCATTTAAGTCGCCCACTTTACAAATTTAACTTTGAACCTGTTGGTGTGGGTGATTTAATCGCGGGTACTTTCTTGGCCCATTACTTAAACTGTGGCAACGATGTTGAAGCTTTTGAAAAAATGAATAATGCGGTGGCCGGTGTGATGAAAACCACATTTGATTTGAAATCTTACGAACTCCAACCTATTGCTGCACGTTTTGAGATCTTAAATCCAAGCACAAACTACAAAGCTGTTAAAGTTGCCTAATGGATCTTTTTTCATTATTCCAAGCACAAATTCCAACCACCGCCAATAAGCTTCTCATCGCTTTTAGCGGTGGTTTGGATTCAACTGCACTGCTTTCTTTAGTTAAAAAACTCCGCGAAAAACGACCGCACTTAAGTCTGCGAGCTATTCATATCCATCACGGATTAAGCCCGAATGCGGATACTTGGACGACTCATTGCCAACAACTCTGTGAGCAATTTGCCATTCCACTTATTATTGAAAAAGTCAAAGTGGAAATGCATGATGGCATTGAAGCGGGCGCAAGAGAAGCACGTTATCAAGCTATTTCAACACATATTCAGCCAGATGAACATCTGGTCACTGCACATCATTTAAATGATCAAACTGAAACCTTTTTCCTCGCATTAAAACGAGGTGCGGGATTACAGGGTTTAGGTGCTATGCAAAAAGAAAGTCAATTGTTCGGGATGTCTATTCTACGCCCGCTCCTTTCTTTTAGCCGTAATGAATTAGAAGATTACGTTCAGCAAGAAAATCTGTCTTGGGTCGAAGACGAAAGCAATCAAGATAATCATTACGATCGCAATTTCTTACGTAACCAAATTTTGCCTGAAATACGCCAACGCTGGGGACATTTTGATCATGCAGTTCAGCGTGCCGCACAACATTGTTTTGAGCAACAACAACTGATTAATGAATTATTACAAACTTGCTTTGAGCAGCACATTCTTGAGGATCAAAAACAGTTTTCGCTCCTAAACTTTCTAGACTATTCATCGCAAAAACAAACCGCACTTTTGCGAATGTGGTTGGCTAAAAATCAAATTGCCATGCCAACGCGGGTTCAATTAATGCACATTATTGATGATGTTATTCAGGCCAAAGCGGATGCATCTCCACAATTTCAACTTGGGGAACATATTATTCGTCGTTATCAGGAATGTCTCTATTTAACGGGAAAATTCGCTGATTTGTCGCAAACTTGTCTTGATATGCCGTTAAATCAACAGATTGTCTTGCCTGATAATCTTGGAACAATTTATGCAACCCACAATGCGACAGGCATTTTAGTTAATTGGAACGAAAAGCAAGTTCAACTTGCCGATACACAAGAACCGATTCAAATACGATTTGCTTATACTGGCAAAGTAAAACGCCAACATAATCGTCCTGCTGAAACCATGAAAAAAATTTGGCAAGAGCTCAGCATTCCACCTTGGCAACGAAATCGTATTCCACTCATTTTTTATGGTGAGACTTTACAAAGTGCGGTGGGTTTTTTTCGTGTTTTTCATGACAAAATGAAGGTATAAAAATTCATTTAAAAATGATACCATTTTCATAAACCAATCTGATAAAATGCCGCGATTTACAATCTTAATCGGAAAAGTCTATGTTTGATTCTCTTATCGTACAATTTGTCGTACTTTGGGCAGTTATCGATCCTATCGGTTCTGTGCCAGTTTATCTTTCGAAAACTATTGGTTTTTCAGTAGAAGAGCGCCGTAAAATTGCGCGTCATGCCGTTGTGGTTTCAGCTGGTATTTTGCTTTTCTTTTTAGTTGGTGGACAAGTTCTTTTTGAAGCTATGCAAGTGCCACTTCCCGCATTCCAAATTGCTGGTGGTTTAGTGCTTTTCTTATTTGCCTTAACTATGATTTTTGGTGAAAGTAAGCCTGAAAAAGAAATTAAAATAAAAGCAAACATTACTGAAATTGCTGTTTATCCCCTCGCAGTACCTTCTATTGCCTCGCCAGGTGCAATGATGGCAATCGTACTTTTAACTGATAATCATCGTTTTAATCTTACCGAGCAAATCATCACTGGTGGCATTATGCTAATCGTGCTACTCATTACCTACTTCTTGCTCCTTGCGGCAAATCGCATTCAACATATTATTGGAAACTCTGGAGCCGCAATCATTAGTCGTGTGATGGGATTAATATTGGCAACAGTGGCTGTAAATAATATATTAGTCGGATTAAAAGATTTCTTCATGCACGTTACGTAAAATAAAATGGGGATTATTCACCCATTTTTATTATCTAGAAACGCCTTCAAAATACCTGCAGTAAACTCTTTCCGTAAATAAAAACCCAGTGGCAAGGTATCAATCACTTCCCCATTTTTACCGATGCCTTTCGTAATGGCTTTGCTGTTTGCGCCTTTTGGGCGAAGTTGCATGACTTCACCAATACGCGCCGTAATCTGATCCAACTTCCCGAGCACAATATAATCCATCAACTCTTCCCAATCTTGGCGTAATTGATGTTCTTGTTCAGTCGAAGGTTGCCATAAGATAGGTTGGCCAATATGGCGTTCACGCAAAGGAATGTCTCGACTACCTTCAATAGGAATCCACAAGACTTTCGATAATTTATGGCGAACGTGCGAATTTTCCCAATTTACCCCTGAGTTTTGAACCAATGGGGCAAGACTCACAAACGTGGTTTCCAGCGGAAAACCTTCGGTATTAATAGGTAATGTTTTTAACTCAATACCTAAATGGGAAAAGTCCTGCTCTGCTTTACTACCGGCAGTCGCACCTAATGCGGCTTCAAGCAACACTCCAACCCAACCTTTATCACGTTTTAAATCAGGCGGAACGGGAATATTTAATTCATCTGCAAGTTCGCCAAAGGTTAACCCCGCAATAGATTGCGCTTTTTCGAATAAGGCTTGTTCAGTTTGTGGGATCATTCGTGGTATTTCTTCAATAATTTTGGTTTAACGTATTCTACGCCTTTGTCGATGTAAGGAATATTTTCTAGTTTCAATAAAAAGCGTTTTGCCGGCAATCCACCACCAAAACCTGTGATTTCACATTTTTTCCCTAATACACGATGACATGGAATGATAATACTAATGGGATTACTTCCTACCGCACCGCCAACGGCTCGCACCGCCTTAGGGTTATTAATGCTTTCGGCTAATCCACCATAACTCGCCGTTTTTCCATAAGGAATTTGACGCAATGCTTTCCAAATCGCTTGTTGAAATGCGGTACCTTTAGGTGATAAAGGAATGTCGGAGAAACTTTCTGGCTCACCATTAAAATAACGTGTTAAAGCAAACCGCACTTTTTCAAAAAGCGGTAAATCTTCTCGTAAAATCCAATTTGGATTTGGCGTGGTTTGTTCTAACTCACAATCTAAATTTGTGAGATTTTCACCATCAGAAATCATTAATAACCGACCAATTGGTGAGTCCATATAAGCATAAAAAAGTGCGGTCATTTTTCTCCCGTTTTTTATGGAACCATATAAGAAAAAAGCACACCGAACATGCATTCGGTGTGCTACGTATTATGCTAAATTTTTAACAAATTAGAAACTGTAGTTTAAGTTTAAACCGTAAAGGTTAGCACTTGATTTAGAGGTATAATTCGCTGTTACCGTTGCTAAACCGCCAATTGATTGGCTTTCGGTAAAGTGAATTTTTTTACCACGCAAGTGTGCAAAGCCCGCATCAATAGAAAGATTCGGGGTAAATTTATAAGTTGCCCCTACGCTATACCACATACGATCAGTATCTGGAATAGATGCACTTGCGTGTTCTGTTGGTGCTGCCGCTTCATCATAAGCAATACCGGCGCGAAGTATTAATTTATCATTTACATTATAGGTTGCACCTAATGCATAACGAGAATTGCTACGGTATTTTTCATCTTTATGGAACGCGAGTTCACCGTCATTAAAGGTTGCGTGTAACTCTTTGAAACGGCTCCAATGTGTAAATTTGTAGCTATAGTGCAATGCTAAATTATCTGTAACTTGGTGGAAACCTGATAATTCTAAATAATCTGGTAAGTGTAATGTTAATCCACCTGCAGCAGGGCCTTGACCACGAATAGTACGACTCACACTCACAGCATTATCATCTTCAAAGTCAATATCAACTTTTGAGTGATAGGCTAAACCAACACGGTTATTTTCGTTAAACTCATACACTAAACCTGCATTCCAACCAAAACCCCATGCATTTTTATCTTGTAAGTGGGTTAATACAGTTTCTTTATTCACACCTTGTAATTTTGCTAAAGAAGCGGCTGCGTTTGGTGAAATTTGTCCAGCTCTCACTAATGCAGGAACTAATGGTGCAACATTTTTCACTGCATCACTTAAAATGCCTGCACGACGCTCAACTTCTGCTTTTGCATAAACTGCATTTAAACCCACACCAGCAGTTAAACCTTGAGATACACGATATGAACCGCTTAAATTTAAGTTAATCGCACTTAAATCAGTTTTACCACCGAATATTCCCGCGTTGTAATCTGATTCATATTCACTTTTTAATCCAAAATTGACATTCATACCACCACCAATGGCAAATTTGTCATTAATTGGTGCGACAAAATACATATTTGGAATCAATGAACCAGGAACAACACTATTATGCGCTGCAGAACCAACAGCAACGGTACGACCTAGTGCATTAACTGTAACTGGACCACTCATGTGAATTTTAGAATCCACATAAACGCCACCCACAGAGAATTGATTAGTTTTAAATAAGCTCATTAATGCAGGGTTAGTTGCAACTACTGCAGCATTATCAGCAATTGCTGCTTCACCGGCATAAGCACGACCAAGACCTGATGTAGAAACTTCTGCTAATTGGAATGCGGCTGCATTCGCACCACCCGCTGCGAGTAATGTCGCTGTTGCTAATAACGTTTTATTAAATTTTGTCATTTGGAACCTTTTGTTATTAATAATAATGAAAAAATCCGCGAGATTCTAAAACTCCAATAAATGGAGTGCAAATTATTTTAGATTAATTTTTAAGTGTTCCGACCAGTGATAAATAAATGATATTTAAATTAAAAAAATACGGCTACTTTGGCAGAGCGTTTCAAAAATGCTAGAATAGAACCAATCTTAATTTTAAATAAGGAAATCCTATGACAGTAACATGCAAAGCAGAAGAATCTCTCACTTGTAGTTGTGTTGATGTGGGTACGATTATTGACGGTTCAGATTGCTCTGTTGATATTCATCAAACCTATGCGAATAAAGCTGAAGCTGAAGCAGCACTTAATCGTTTCATTGAAAAAGCACGCAAAACAGAAAGCGATCCTTGCGAGATTAAAAGTGAAATCACTGAAACTGAAAATGGCGCCAATTTAACGGCTCGTTTTACATTTAGCTGCCAAGCTGAAGCGATGATTTTCGAATTAGCGAATCGCTAAAAACACTTTTGAAATTGACCGCACTTTATCATGCAAAATAAAGTGCGGTTATTTTTTTGCTTAAATCCTGATTAAATCACTATCGCAAACGTTTGCTTAATCTGATACAATCACGCCGTTTTATCATTTAACCTAAAAATATAGGACAACATTGTGAGCAAACCATCATTAAGTTATAAAGATGCAGGCGTGGATATTAATGCCGGTAACGAATTAGTTGAACGTATTAAACCGCACGTAAAACGGACAACTCGCCCTGAAGTCATCGGGGGATTAGGTGGGTTTGGGGCATTATGTGCCATTCCAGGCAAATATAAAGAACCTATCCTTGTTTCCGGTACAGACGGTGTAGGCACAAAATTACGCTTAGCCATTGACTTAAAAAAACACGATACCATCGGTATTGATTTGGTTGCAATGTGTGTTAACGATTTAGTGGTGCAAGGTGCCGAACCCTTATTCTTCTTAGATTACTACGCTACGGGCAAACTTGATGTCGATGTTGCCTCTGATGTGGTAAAAGGTATTGCAGAAGGCTGTGTGCAATCGGGTTGTGCATTAGTGGGTGGCGAAACTGCTGAAATGCCGGGTATGTATCACGCTGGCGATTATGACCTCGCAGGTTTCTGTGTAGGTGTGGTTGAAAAATCAGAAATCATTGATGGTAGCCAAGTTAAAGTAGGAGATGCTTTAATTGCACTAGGTTCAAGTGGCCCGCATTCAAATGGTTATTCTTTAATTCGTAAAGTCATTGATGTTGCTGGCGTCAACCCAGCCACAGAGCAATTAAATGGTCGTCCATTAAGTGAACAAGTGCTTGCACCGACAAAAATCTATGTAAAATCTGTTCTCGCTTTAATCAAACAAACGGAAGTCCATGCTATCGCACACTTAACCGGTGGCGGTTTCTGGGAGAATATCCCTCGTGTATTACCGAAAAATACCAAAGCTGTTATTGATGAAAGCAGTTGGGAATGGCAACCCGTGTTCAAATGGTTACAAGAAAAAGGCAACATCGAAACCTATGAAATGTACCGCACATTCAACTGTGGCGTTGGCATGGTGATTGCCTTACCACAATCACAAGTAGAAACCGCTTTAGCGATTTTAAAACAATCAGGTGAAAATGCCTGGTTAATCGGTCATATCGAAAGTGCGACAGACGACGAACCACAAGTTATCATTAAATGATATCTCTTTTCCATCTCAGGGCGAAAATTTCAGAATGAAAGGTTCGCCCTTCTTTTATGTAGAATAATATGAAAAAAATTGCCGTCCTGATTTCAGGGCAAGGATCGAATCTTCAAGCAATAATTGAGGCTTGTCAAACCTGCTTTATTCCAGGAAAGATTGTGACTGTCATCAGTAATAAAATCGATTCATTTGGCTTAGAACGCGCTAAAAGTGCGGACATTCCTAGCCGAATTTTTTTGCGCCAAGATTTTGCCTCTAATCTCGATATGGATAAGGCTATCGGTGATTATTTAGAAGATCTCAGTGTTGATCTCATTGTGTTAGCCGGTTACATGAAAATCTTAACCAAGCCATTCACACAACGTTTTGCGGGGAAAATTTTAAATATTCACCCTTCCCTGCTTCCGAAATATCCAGGCTTGCATACTTATCAACGTGCGCTTGAGAATGGCGATAAAGAACATGGTACGACAATACATTTTGTCAATGAAGAGATCGATGGCGGCGCCATTGTATTACAAGCTAAAGTGCCGATTTACCCTGGTGATACCGTCGAGGAGATTGAGCTTCGAACACGTGAACAGGAATATCATATTTATCCTTTAGTGATTAAATGGTTTATTGAAGAGCGATTAAAACTGATTGAAAATCAAGCTTATTTAGATGGTAAGTTACTACCGCCTAATGGCTATGCTTACGAATAAAACCATATACCCTCTTGAAAATGGTAATTTAAATCACCATTAAACAACCTAATTTTATGAAAAAAACAATAAACTCTGTATAATCGGAGTTTTATTATTGTGGGATATGGTATGCAAATTAACTTTACTCAGATTTTTCAAGATAGCCTCAACTTTATGCGTAATCAGCGAAAAACCGTACTGCTTTTCGTTGGGATTTTTATTGCATCACAATTTATCAATGCATTAGTCAGTGTCCCAATACCGAGTTTGGGTAATAATCCTGATCCATCGCAACAAGATATTATTAATGCATTGAGCAAAGTGGAGCCAACTGCGCTGATTGGATCTGTTGTATTTCAACAATTGTTGATATCTTTTATTGCAACCTTCGGTATTGCAACTATTCATCATATTAGTCAGCAAAATGAAAATCCGATTAATCAAGGGCTCATGCTGGCATTGCGTCGTTTTTTAGGTGTGGTAGTTTTAGATATTTTTATGAGCTTGCCACTTCTCTTTGGCATCGTTGATGTTATGAGTTCATTTTTAAGCAAAAATGCCCTCTCCCCTCTAGCCTTTGTTTCAATGGTATTGGGCTTATTTTTCTTTGTTCGCCTATGCTTATCGCCTGTGCATTATATTGCTTCCAATCAATCTATCGGGCAAAGTGCTTTACAAGTGTGGCGTGCGGGTGTTAAACGTAATGGCATATTGATTATTTATACGTTGATCACTTATTTACTTCTACCTTTATTAGTGAATAACATTGGTGTAATCCTAGGTACATCATTTTTAAGTGTGATTGTTGGTATCTTGGCAGCATTATTTCAAATATTTATTTTGGTATTTACTTACCGTTTTTACAGTTTATTTATGAAGGCATAATATGAAGCAACTTCTTGAATTTATTCCTCTTGTTCTCTTTTTCATCACCTACAAAATGTTTGGGGTGCGTGATGCAGCCATCGTATTAGTAATTGCAACTATTGTTCAAATGATTGTGCTAAAACTGAAATATGGTGTGATTGAGAAACAACAAAAAATCATGGCGATTGCTGTCGTCTTTTTTGGCCTACTCACTGCCTATTTCAATGAAATCAAATATCTACAATGGAAAGTCACGATTATTAATGCCTTATTTGCCATTGTTTTATTGGTTGCACAATTCCAATTCAATACGCCACTGGTGAAAAAGTTATTAGGCAAAGAAATCCAATTACCGGATAATGTGTGGAACAAATTGAATTTAGGCTGGGCAGGATTTTTCATTCTGTGTATGCTTGTAAATATTTATATCAGCCAAAATATGTCTGAAGATGCTTGGGTTGATTTTAAATCTTTTGGTTTACTTGGTATGACCTTTGTTGCAACAATCGTCAGTGGTGCTTATATTTACCGTTACTTACCTAAAGATGATCAAAAACATGACGGGGACAAATAATGGTTTCAAATCTTACCGATAAAGACGGTCGTCAATCTAAAGGCGTATTATTACTACGCACCTTGGCTATGCCTTCAGATACCAACGCCAACGGCGATATTTTCGGTGGCTGGATTATGTCACAAATGGATATGGGCGGAGCAATTCTAGCGAAAGAAATTGCTCATGGCCGTGTGGTCACTGTTGCCGTAGAAAGTATGAATTTCATTAAACCTATTGCCGTCGGTGACGTAGTGTGTTGTTACGGTCAATGCCTCAGCGTGGGGCGCTCTTCTATTAAAATCAAAGTAGAAGTATGGGTGAAGAAAGTTGCGAGTGAACCTATTGGCGAACGTTATTGTGTAACTGAAGCCGTATTTACCTTTGTAGCCGTAGGAAAAGACGGCAAATCTCGCAGTATACCACGTGAAGGCAATCTCGAATTAGAACGTGCATTAGCCACCATCGAAGAATTACAATTAAGTTGTTAAAAGGAGAAATAATGTATTACGTGATTTTTGCCCAAGATCTTCCTGACACTTTAGAAAAACGTCTTTCAGTACGTGAGCAACACCTTGCTCGTTTAAAACAATTACAAGCAGAAGATCGCTTATTAACAGCAGGCCCCAATCCGGCCATTGATGATGAAAATCCAGGTGAAGCTGGCTTTACAGGCTCGACTGTGATTGCTCAATTCGAAAGCCTGTCTGCAGCAAAAGACTGGGCGGCACAAGATCCTTATGTTGAAGCTGGCGTTTACGGTGATGTGATTGTGAAGCCTTTCAAAAAAGTTTTCTAAATAAAACGAACTCTACACTCAAAGACGGATCTAAATATCCGTCTTTCTCTTTATATGGAATCTCCTATGCGAGTACTTAAACACACGACAATTTCGTTATTAATTTTAACCGCACTTTCAGGCTCAGCTTTGGCTAGTCAGCATGCTCATAAAAGCAAAAATGAAACTGCGCCACAAATTAACCTTGCTGAAGAACAAGCCAAATGGGCACAACAACAGCACGCGCATGAATTAAAGCTGATTGAACAACGCGCGACTTTTCTGCAATTAGAGTCGCTCCTAAAAAGTGCGGTCAAAAATAATCATGTTTCGAATAATGCCAAATTATTTCTTGGGCTTATTGATTCTTTAAAAGGTTATCCATTGCAAACTGATGCCATGGCAGCTTATTTAGATGCGCGAGTAAAAACGGTAAATCGCGATACGCCTCGTGAAGAAGTGAATGCATTGAGAACAGATATTGAACAATTTATTCAGCAGCACGCCTCTCATTTTCTACGTGGAAAATTAGAACAAAGTATTTTTACATTATTAACCAATGCTGAAGATACTCAAGCACTCGCCAAACTCACGCCAAATAATTTGGAAACACAAATTGCCGTACTCACGGCTAAATATCAAATAGAAGCAGCCAATACCAGTCAGACGACAGAAAATCAATCAAACGACAAGAATAAATCGGCTATTTTATCTGAGTATGAACAACTTTGGCTCAACAACGCTGAACTGCCTAATGATGCTCAACTGTGGGCGGCTTGGTATTCGCAAGGTGGACGGACTGAAGAGAAGATCTATCAAAAAGCGGAAATGCTCTTCAGTAAAAATGATGCAAAAGGCCTCGAAATACTCGCTAAAGAGTTAGAAAAAGTTGATGGTGCAAAAGAAAATGGTCAGGTAAATATCGATTTGACTCTTTATTTGGATCTCTTAAAAAATCCAGCCAATTTGAAAACACAAGCTGAGAAATTGCCATTAATCGATGGTAATACGAATAAAATCACCAATAAATTTGTCGTCGTGCTAGGTTTTGCTCGTTATTTACGAACCATTCCGGAAAATATGAATGAACCAACATTTACCCCTTACGAGCAATGGGCAAAGACTTGGCAATTAAACGAAGCTGAATTGCGTGATTGGAAAATCGCCTTTATTAGCCGTTTTTTTGATAATGAAAGTCCTAATTTTGTGCAATGGCGCGATCAGGAAATCCTCAAACTGAATGCCGATAACCTCATTGAACGTCGTTTGCGTACGGCGATTTGGCAACAAACAGATTTATTAGGTTGGTTGAATGCCCTTTCAGATGAAGCGAAGCAAAAACAAGAATGGCGTTATTGGATGGCTAAAATAACTGCTCAAGCATCCGATAAAGATGCGAAACAACGATTAGAAGCTTTATCGAAAGAACGTGGGTTTTATCCAATGTTGGCAGCAGTCAAATTAGGTCACTCCTACAAACTGGAAATGCCTAAAATTCCTCAAGAGTCCAATATCCAAGAGAAGTATTCAGCTGAATTAGCTGAGATTGCAGAACTGCGTCAATTAGATCGATTAGGCGCAGCCAAACAACGTTGGCGTTCTCTATTAGAAAAATTACCGCAAGAGAAACAACTTGCTTTAAGCCAATATGCAAATGAACAAAATTGGTTTGAATTAGGCGTAGATGGGTCGATTATTGCGAAAGCATGGGATTATATCGACTTACGCTTACCAAATGCTTACAGTCAATATTTTGATATTGCCCTCAGTAATGTGAACCTCAGCGGAACAGAACCTCAAGCCATTGTGGATAATCGTGTTACCAAAACCTTCGCCATGGCCATTGCTCGCCAAGAAAGTGCTTGGAATCCAATGGCACAATCTTCTGCAAATGCGCGAGGATTAATGCAGCTATTACCAAGTACCGCGCAAAAAACGGCAGAAAATCAACAACTGCCTTATAACGGAGAGTTAGATTTATTTAAACCGCTTAATAATATTTTACTCGGTACGGCTCACTTAAATGAGTTAAATGCTAAATACCCTAATAACCGCATTTTGATCGCCTCCGCCTATAATGCGGGTGCAAGCCGTGTAGAAAAATGGCTAGCAAGAGCAAATGGCAAATTGGCTATGGATGAATTTATTGCATCTATTCCATTCTTTGAAACTCGAGGTTATGTGCAAAACGTATTAACTTACGATTTTTATTATCAAATCCTACAAGACAAAGAAAAATTACAAACCTTTAGCAAAGAGGAATACGATCGGCTATACTAGTCGCACTAGTTTAATAGTATAGGATTGTTGATATGTATATTAGTCGCAATTTAGAACAATGGAATGCTTTCCTCGCGACCTTACAAACCGCGGTTGAACAAGGGAAAGCACAAGATTTCTTAACGCTTCTGCTCACACCAGATGAGCGCGATGCAGTGGGTTTGCGTTTACAAATCGTGGCACAGTTATTGGATAAAAATCTCTCTCAACGAGAAATTCAACAAAATCTCAATACCAGTGCGGCAACCATTACGCGTGGTTCTAATATGCTCAAAACAATGGATCCGGATTTTATAAACTGGGTAAAAAGCCAACTCGATGAGCAAGCTACAAAAAACTAAGCGAATTCTGACCGCACTTTTACATCTTTTTCGGCCCTCTTGGTGGAAAAAAAATTGGCAACGGGTTGCGTGGCGTTTTTCTCTCGCAATCCTGGCATTCTTCATTTGCTTCCGCTTTATCCCTGTTCCCTTCTCTGCCTATATGGTACAGCAAAAAATCGGGCACTTATTACAGTTGGATTTTAGCTATTCAATCAAATACGATTGGGTGAGCCTTGATGAAATCTCACCGAATATGCAACTTGCGGTGATTGCTGCTGAAGATCAAAAATTCCCCCACCATTGGGGCTTTGATTTTGAGGCAATTCAAAAGGCCTTTAAATTTAATGAAAAATCTCGCCGAACACGAGGCGCTTCAACGATTTCTCAACAAACAGCAAAAAACCTCGTTCTCTGGCATGGACAAAGTTGGTTTCGCAAAGGATTAGAAGTTCCCACAACGGCATTAATGGAAATCTTTTGGCCCAAAGAACGCATTTTAGAAGTGTATTTGAACATCGCAGAATTTGGTAATGGCATCTTTGGTGTAGAAGCGGCTAGTCGCTATTACTTCAAAAAATCAGCGAAAAATTTAACTCAATCAGAAGCGGCATTACTCGCTGCAGTTTTACCGAATCCTATCATCTATAACGTGAATAAGCCTAGTGCGTTAGTTCGTAAAAAACAAAGTTGGATTATGCGACAAATGAATGGATTAGGCTTGAATTACCTAAAAGAAATGTAGATTTACCATAAAGAAAAAACCTTGAAACTCACTTTAAGTTTCAAGGGATAATCACAACCAAATCAAACATATAAACTATTGATTTAAAACAAATCAATAACAAACAAACTTCTTTATGGGTACTAAATTGGGTACTATTTAACAAAGTCAAAAATTTATTAGCTTAATAATTAACCTGTTCCCGCTAAATTCCACATAATTCAACATAATCCCGCATATTTTCTTCAAGGACCCCTGTAATAGCGGGATTATGCTGAAAAATAAACAACTTAACAACTAAGAGCTTAGTGTGCCGCTTTTTATTCAGTAATGCAACCCTTGATTAAATAGCCCGCTGATTTTCCTACCAAGTGCGGTTTGTGAATATCGGTGCAGCGTACGACTTCAACTTTCCCGCCTTTTTCTTGGTAAGTATCAACAAATAGCCCGCCTTTTCTGCGTACTGTGTAACCGTAAGACGGGTCAAAGATATTGCCCGCTTTTTCTTTACTCTTCGGTGAGACGTAAGCCAAAATAATACAATCTACCCAAATCGGCTTTAAATTGCCCTCTACTTCTTGCATAGCGGAGCCAATTTTAACAGTTTCAACGTCGATTAGCTCGGCAAATACTGCGGGAGTAAGAATACCTGTGCGGGTGTATTTAATACGCTCTAAAAGCGTTTCATTTTGCTTTAATACCGCCCAAACGTCAGCGGAAATAACGCAAATATTCGGTTTACGCCCAATCGTTGAATAAACCGCATTTACGCCGTCGTCAATCAACTGTAACGGATTGCTTTTAGCGTTCGTTAATTTAGACGTACCAGAAAGGGTGATTTTGTTGTGTTGGCTGTAATTGCTTTCATCTTGCGCGATTTTAGCCGTCTCAACTTCACGCCCTAGAGCGATGATATCTTGTACCACGCCTAACGCGTATTTTTTCAGAGGATAGCTTGCATCATTATCTTCGCGGTAGTCGATTGGGTATTCAATATCATGCTCTTCAAGTTCTACATTTATTGCCGTTACGTCTTCTGGTGTTAATCGGTTACTTTCACCCAAAACTTGGCGTACGGTTGATTGTTGGCGGAATGCTAAACGCCCAAACTGTGGAATTTTGCCTGCTTCTTTCTCAATTTCCACTACCGGGAAAAGGCTTTCACATACTAATTCTGCATTATAATAACCTTGCGCAAGCTCGGTTAAAATCGGATCTTGGATTCGTTGTGCTGATAAGCTCATTTATGGCTCCTATCTTGATTTATGAATAAGGTTAAACGCTGTTCTGTAGTCCACATTGTTTTGTTTCATACATTGGCGGATCTGTTGGTCTAATTCGATTACATTCGCGGGCGTATTCTCGGAATACTCCACTAAATCAGAGGTTTGACCGCTTACCGCTCGTTCTTTTGTGGCAAATTCACCAAAACTTACTACTTTAGGTTGAAGGGCTAAAAATTCACGTACTTTTTGTGCCATGCTTTCTCCTTCGTTAAAATTAATTACGCCCGCCTGGTCGCATTCTTCGGCATAGCTAAGAAGCTCTAGAGCTTTTCCTTTTGCGATTGGTGCTAGTTTGCCAATAGATACTAACCCTTCCGCAAAGTCTAGATTTTTACGAGCTCTTTCTTCTGCCTTTAATTGCTCGTTTTCAGCGCGTAACGCATTAATCTCCAGGTTATCTTCTATTTCTATGGAAAAATTAACTACGCCTTTCTCATTTTCCGAAAATTCGGGATTGCGCAAGCCTTTAACCGCGGGTGGCATTGCCCCCAAAAAGCCCACATGGCGCAAATATAATTTGCCAGGTTTAGGATTGTGCGGACTATCTTCCAAATAGAAAGAAGCGGAAATTTTTTTAAAACGCCCCATCTGTACCATTTCAGAAAATTCGGGGTCAATCTGCGTTAATTCTGCTTTAAGTATATCGTCCTCAAGGCTCAAGCCTTTCACCCATGCATACGCGGGCGCATTATCTTTCGGGTGTCCGATCACTGCCGGTGCTTCGTGTAGACCTGGGTCATACGCCGTCACTGCTTGCGCAAGTTGTGATACTTTTATTTCTGTAAAGTTACCGTTTGAATCGGGGCGTTTCCCCGCTTTGAAAATTTCAATTTTCTGCATTTTTCTTTCCATTATTTAAAATTGAATAAATCCATTGAACTGATACGCCATATTTTCTTGCAAGCTCTCTGTGATTCTTTCCGTTAAACTCAGCAACAATGGCTTTATTTCTGTATGAATTATTGGTGCAACCTTTAGGAATATATAAAACTAATCCACCACAATAGAATTGAAATAACTCTAAAGCTTTAGTGCTCAATTCTTCACCTTCTAGCCCCATTGCTTGAGCTTCTTTGATGCTTAAATGAAAACTCTCGGCAAATTCACTAAAAACATTTTTTTCCATTTTTTACCCCTCTGTTTATAGTGAAACTTTAAAGCAAATTAATCATTTTTGATTTTCAAGCGATTTAAAGAAAGAGGAGCAAAAGAAAGGAAAAATAAATAAACAAA
>ENA-OWLI01000007-OWLI01000007.1-metagenome-genome-assembly--contig:-NODE-7-length-48006-cov-7.558695_pt1 | contig 48006 bp, 61 predicted proteins | sample MGYA00245346_ERZ651096 | MGnify/ENA primary metagenome ERZ651096 (study PRJEB26857, sample SAMEA4031766) | metagenome | biome: human; feature: oral; material: saliva | place: Philippines | collected 2014 | study...
GGAATTTAAAAATGAAAAAACTAAAAGCAAACAAAGGTGTAGTTAACTTTTTCAAAAACTTTGGAATCAAAAAAGCATTCCTAACTGACGATATTCGTTTCGATAGAAACGGTTCTCACCATACTGGTGTGGACGTCATTCTAAACGACGGGACATGCTTTGGTGTGTTCAGCAATGGTGAAATTCTAAATTAAGGAGGAAATGGAAATGAAACTATTTGATTGGATTTGGAGCAAGAAAGAGAAAGAAGTAGAGGTTTTCGAAGTAAAACCCTATCGCATGATTGACGAAAAGGTCAGAAAATTCAACGCTGACCACGGATTGCCATTAGATCAGCTAGTGGGGTGATAACTTGAAACATCTACTAAAATTCCTATTTGGCAAAAAGAAAGCCAAGCAACCCGAACCATTCTTCGAATGGGTGGAAACACCAGAGGAACGACGGGAACGAATCAAACAAAAATACAACTAATTACCATCTTCGATCCGTAGCCACGGCCTCACCGTGGAGTGTAACTTATACCCATAATTTTTCCCCCAAAAATATAAACTTTACTTTTCCCACACATATCTTTCTAAAAAACATATTTACTTTACAAATAAACCGAAACGGTGGGGCTATGGGTGCGGATTGAATGCACTAAAAAAAGCACAGGTAAGGGCCTGTGCAAGAAAATTATACCAAGGAGATTATACCATGAAAACACAAGTAATTGCAAAACCATCTTTCACTAAATCTAAAGCCTATGGCTTGTGTGGCACGCTAGCACTTGCTACCGCTCTACTAATCGGAGCTGGTGCAGTGTCAGCGGATGAAGTAAGCCAACCAGTGGCAGACACTCAGCCAGCCGTGTCTAACGTATACACAGCTGACAACGCTGGGAATATTACGGTGACACCGTCTGAAACAGTGGCACCAGTAGAAACACCAGCGACAGTGGCAGAAACACCGAAAGTGTTAGCACCAGCACCAGTGGAATCTCAACCGATTGCAGAAACTCCAGCGGTTGCAGAATCAGCACCAGCGACAACTACAGAAGTAGCTCAGCCAGTAGCTACTACAGTGACTAAACAAGACACTACGATCACGGTTGAAAACCCTAACGTTGAAGTTACTTTCCCTAACGGTACAGGAAAATACTCACCATTCGAAGTTGAATACAAGGATATCCACATTCCGGACGATATCCAAGTGAATGAAGGGGATAAGGTTACTTTTGACTTGCCTAAAGAAGTGAAATTCCAAACTTCTTATGAATTTGATGTACACAATCCAGAGAATGCAGTAGTTGGTAAGGCTACAGCGGATGCCTCAGCTAACAAGGTGACGACTGTGTTCAATGACTATTTCAAGAATCACCCTCTCAATAAGCAAATGAGCCTTAAATTGGACGCTCAATGGACGGACAAAGTTGAAAGCGGCAAACCAGTAAATGTTAACTTCAACGGTACAGTCGTATCTGCAACTATCGGCAAAGAACAAGTCATCGGTAAAGACGAGTTGCTTGCAAAATGGGGATCACAAGATAAAGATGATCCAACAGTGATTAATTGGACAGCTCGTGTGAACTATGCAAAACGTGTGTTGAACTATGTGACAATCATTGACGAAATGAGTGAAAACCAAAAGCTGATTGATAACTATTTTGAAGTGAAAAACATTGAAAGTGTTGATCCGTGGATTGACAAAGGTTCAGCTATGGACTTAGTTAAGTCTATCAGTAAGTCAGATCGTGGCTTTACTATCAAGATGGATCGCTTGGATCACATGATCTACATCAACTATAAGACTAAGCTTGTTAATGCTGTTAAGGACTCGGTTAACCCAACTAACAAAATTGAGTTGAAAGCAGAGGCAGATGGAGCTACTTCGTATAGTTATGTGCAACTCGTAGGAGGAAAGGGAGACGCAAGCGGTGAGAACGTACCAGAACCAACTTACGAAGTGCCTAATGAAGCTCCAAAATACGAGAAACCGGAATTCGAGGGCGGCATTCCGGGAATCCCAGAAGAGCGTGAGCTTCCGGAATACACTGAGCCAATCGGTACAGTGCCAAACGATGCCCCTATCCTTGATTTGCCAGAATTGGAAATTCCAGAGGAACCAACTGAACCAACACCAGAAAAACCAGACGAGCCTAAAAAGGTGCCTAACAAGCCTTCAGACGCTCCGAAAGAAAAAGTGGCACAATCTACCACAGTATCTTATAACCTTGAGCCAAAAGAGGTGACGAATACGCCAGTTTATCGCGCTGTTTTACCTAACACTGGTGAGAAAGAAGGGATTGCTAGCACGCTAGGACTTGTAGTAATTGCAGCAGGTATCACTGCTTTAACTCTTGGGTTTAAGAAGTACAACGAAGGTGAGGATTAAGTGAATGAGCATTGCAATAAACAAGTTAGAAATCGAAAACGTCAAACGAATCAAAGCAGTCAAGGTTGAGCCATCGCCTACTGGTCTCACAGTAATCGGTGGAAATAACAATCAAGGTAAAACAAGCGTGCTAGATTCCATTGCTTGGGCACTTGGTGGAAATCGATTTAAACCCAGCAAGGCAGCTCGTGAAGGTTCTGTCGTTCCTCCATCTCTTAAAATTACCATGTCAAATGGATTGATTGTTGAGAGGAAAGGAAAAAACAGCTCTCTGAAAGTAATTGATCCGAATGGTAATAAAGGCGGTCAACAACTTCTCGATAGTTTCGTTGAGGAATTGGCTATTAACCTCCCGAAATTTATGACTAGCACAGCTAAAGAGAAAGCTGACATCCTTTTGCAAATCATCGGGGTTGGTCCTCAATTAGCCGAGTTAGAAATCAAAGAAAAGCAGTTATATGACCAACGCCACGCTATCGGTGTAATTGCTGACCAGAAGGAAAAGTTCGCAAAAGAACAAACCTATTATCCAGACGCCCCAAAAGAGTTGGTTTCCATTGCAGATCTGATTGCAGAACAACAAGAGGTGTTAGCTAAAAACGGAGAGAACGCTCGCAAACGGCAAAATGCTCAGCAAATTAAAATTGCCTACGAAGGCAAACTTGCTGAAGTTAACCGTTTGTCAGAACAATTGAAGGCAGCTCAAGCAGAATTGGAAACTCTTGAAAATGACCTTCAAATAGCTACCGACTTAACGATTGACCTTGTTGATGAATCTACAGAAGAAATCGAAAACAATATCGCTAACATCGAGCAAATCAACCTCAAGGTTCGAGCCAATCTTGATAAAGAAAAAGCTGAAGAAGAAGCTAGAGTCCAACGCGAAGAATACAACAGATTATCTAGCGAAATCGAAGTTGTCCGAAAAAACAAGCGTGACCTGATGAGCGATGCCGACCTACCACTCGAAGGACTATCTGTCAACGATGGAAAACTTCTCTATCTCGGTCAAGAGTGGGATAACATGTCAGGTTCTCAACAACTCATGGTAGCGACCGCAATTGTCCGAAAACTAAAACCGGATTGTGGCTTCGTTTTAATCGACAAGCTCGAACAAATGGACCAAATCACACTGGATCAATTTGGAAAATGGCTTGAGGATGAAGGTCTACAAGCTATTGCAACGAGAGTGTCGACTGGCGATGAATGCTCAATTATCATCGAAGACGGCTACAGTCTCGATAACAAGACGCATCAGCCAACAACAGAAGCTGAAACCGGAACACTACAAACGCCATCATGGCAAGGAGGATTTTAATGCAAATCACAAGAGGTATTAAAGCCAGAGCTCAAAAGGTCGTTATCTACGGCCCTGAAGGTATCGGAAAGTCAAGTTTTGCAGCTCAGTTTCCAGACCCTGTGTTTATCGACACAGAGGGCTCTACAGACAATATGGATGTAGCTAGATTGGATAAGCCATCAAGCTGGACCATGTTAATGAACGAGATTGCTTTTATCAAAGCAAATCCCGACTCGTGCAAGACTCTGGTAATTGACACAATCGATTGGGCTGAGTCGTTAGCAGTTGAATCTGTGTGTGCTCAGCACGGCAAGAAGGGAATCGAAGATTTTGGCTGGGGTAATGGGTATACCTACGTCCGTGAAGAAATCGGTCGTTTCCTAAACAGTCTAAGCGAATTGATTGATCTTGGTATCAATGTCGTACTGACTGCGCACGCTCAGATTAAGACCTTCACTCAACCAGACGAAATGGGAAGTTATGACCGTTACGAGCTCAAGCTCGGAAAAAAAACAAGCTCACAGACAGCTCCGTTGGTTAAAGAGTGGGCTGACATGGTTCTATTCTGTAACTACGAAACAATCGTAATGACTGATGAGAAATCCAAAAAGTCGAAGGCACAAGGTGGACAACGTGTCATGTATACACAACACCATCCAGCGTGGGATGCCAAAAATCGTCACAATCTGCCTAATAAACTACCGCTAGACTACGCTGGAATTGCTCATATCTTCAATAATATCCAAGCTGCTAAACAACCAGTAGAGGTACAGACTCCACCGCCGGCACCTAAGGAACCAACTCCAGCGCCAGTGGAAGAAACACCTATTCAAACTCAAACACCAACTCCAGAACCACAAGAGCCGGTCAATCCTGCACCAGTGGAACGTGGAGCTTATCAAGAGCCCGCTCCATTCATCGAGCCAGCTCTTCGTGACCTAATGATTGCTAATCAGGTCACTGAACAAGAACTTCAACAAGCTGTGGCCTCTAAAGGTTACTACCCTATTGAAACACCTATATCAATGTACGACAAATCATTCATCGACGGGGCTCTAGTAGCTACTTGGGACCGTGTCTTTGAAATGGTAAAAGAAATCCGTGGATCAGAATTTTAGGAGGAATATAAACAATGACTACACTTAACAACAACTTTCAACGTGAATTTGGCTGGGATGACACTATTCAAGAAGACGCTAAGGAGTTTATCACACTAACTCCCGGCGATTATGTCTTCACCGTAACAAACTTCGAACGTGGTCGTCACACTCCCAACCCCCAAAATCCTGGGAAACTTCCAGCATGTAACAAAGCGATCATCACAATCCAAGTCGAGACTGAAGAAGGTCTTGCAACAATGACACACAATCTATTCTTGCACTCATCTACTGAAGGGATGCTCTCAGCGTTCTTCGGGGCTATTGGACAAAAGAAACACGGAGAACCGCTTCAAATGAATTGGAACACTGTTGTAGGTTCGACAGGGGTGTGTCGTGTCGGACACCGAACATACAATGACACTGTATATAACGACGTCAAACAAATGATCTACGCCGACAGTGTCGATTGGACAAAAGTATTGAATGCCAATGTTTCTCAAGGTGGTGGACAACAAGCCCCTCAACAACAAGCTCCTAGCTACCAAGCGGCACCTTGGCAAAACCAAAGGTATCAACAACCTCAACAAGCCCCTAACGGTGGTGGATTCGGAGGATTCTAATGCAACTTAGACCTTACCAAGAAGAGGCAAGGGCTAAAGTACAGCAAGAGTGGAAGGAGGGCAGGAAGCGCACGCTACTTGTCCTACCCACTGGCTGTGGTAAGACCATCGTCTTTTCAAAAATCATAGAAGATCGTGTCAAGATGGGAGAACGTGTCCTTGTTCTCGCTCACCGTTCAGAACTTTTGGAACAAGCCAGTGATAAATTAATGACAGCTACAGGATTAGGGACGGCGCTAGAAAAAGCTGAAAATACTTCAATCGGCTCATGGTTTCGTGTTGTCGTCGGTTCAGTGCAGACTATGCAGCGTGAGAAACGACTCAGTCAGTTTCCACCTAATCACTTCGATACCATTGTCATCGATGAGGCTCACCACGCTATATCAGACGGTTATCAGCGTGTGCTAGAACATTTCAGAGAAGCTAACGTCTTAGGTGTCACAGCCACGCCAGACCGTGGTGATATGCGAAATTTAGGAAGCTATTTCGACAGTTTAGCTTACGAGTACCCATTAGTAGATGCTATTAAATCAGGGTATCTATCGAAAATCACAGCTATTACAATCCCTCTTGAACTCGACTTGTCAACAGTCGGTCAACAAGGTGGTGATTTCAAAGCCAGTGAAATTGGAACAGCCCTAGATCCTTATCTCGAACAGATTGCAGATGAGATGGTAAAGCAGTGCAAAGACAGAAAAACAGTTGTCTTCTTGCCGCTAGTTAAAACATCGCAGAAATTCCGAGATATCCTAAACGAGAAGGGTTTTCGAGCCGCTGAGGTGAACGGAGAGTCCAAGGATCGCGCTGAAATCCTAGAAGATTTTGACAAGGATAAATACAATGTTTTGTGCAATTCGATGCTATTAACTGAGGGGTGGGATTGTCCAACAGTTGACTGCGTGGTTGTGTTGAGGCCGACAAAAGTCCGTGCTCTGTATAGTCAAATGGTGGGTCGTGGAACACGTCTCGCTCCAGGGAAGGAGAATCTATTACTACTCGATTTCCTATGGCACACTGAACGTCACGAACTTTGTAGACCAGCGCACTTAATCGCTAGCAGTCCAGAAGTTGCCAAAAAAATGACTGAAAACATGGCTGAAGATACCGAAGTTGAATTCAGCCTATTGGAAGCCGAAGAACAAGCTGGAAAAGATGTTGTTGCCGAAAGAGAAGAAGCTCTCGCTAAGCAGCTCGCAGAACAACGAAAGAAAAAACGCAAACTTGTAGATCCATTGCAGTTCGAAATGTCAATCCAAGCCGAAGATTTAGCAGACTACGTCCCATCATTCGGTTGGGAGATGGCTCCTCCTTCAGAAAAACAGCTTAAAGCGCTTGAGAAATTCGGTATTTATACAGAAGAAATCGGCAACGCTGGAAAAGCTGGTAAACTACTAGATCGTTTAAACAAACGCAAAGACAGTGGATTGACCACACCTAAACAAATACGATTACTCGAAGGTCGTGGCTTCCGCAATGTCGGAATGTGGAAATTTGAAGATGCTAGCAATTTGATTAATCGAATCGCTGCGAGCGGTTGGAGAATGCCAAAAGGAATCATTCCAGCTACATACCAACCGGAATAAAGGAGATTAAATGTCAGAAGGTACTTTTGATTTAATCCCACTCTTAGATTATATTGACCCTTCTACATTGTCTTATCAAGAGTGGGTAAACGTAGGAATGGCCCTAAAACAAGAAGGGTACACGGCGATGGATTGGGATACTTGGTCTCAATCTGATAGTCGATATAAAAAAGGCGAGTGTTTCAGTAAATGGGATACCTTCCAATACAACGGAGGGGGTTCTGTTACTGGCGCAACTATCACACAAATGGCAAAAGACAACGGATGGGAGCCAATGAATAAGTCGGGGAAAAGCTATGAGCTCGACTGGGATTCTACAATCGACCGTGATTATCAAATCGTAGATAAGAACTGGGTCGAATCAAAGGAGATCCGAGAACCGATTAATTGGCATCCAGTCCAAGACCTTGTCAAATACATCGAAACGTTGTTTGAAATGACCGACCTAGTTGGTTATGTTACTTCAACTTATCCGATTGAAACAGATAACGGCCCAATCTATAAGCCAACTCAAGGCAATTATGACAGGACTGCCGGAGAACTTATCAAAGAACTTCAGAGTAATGGCGATGATATTGGTGCAGTATTCGGAGACTATAAGGAAGAAGCTGGTGCTTGGATTCGCTTTAACCCCTTGGATGGGAAGGGTGTCAAGAATGATAATGTCACTGATTTCAGATACGCTCTAGTAGAATCAGACAGCATGGAGCTCGGAAAACAGTACGCTCTATTTAAAGAGTTAGAGCTTCCTATTGCGACACTGGTGCACTCTGGACACAAGTCACTACACGCAGTGGTACGAGTTGATGCTAGAGACTATCAAGAATATCGAAAACGTGTCGATTACATTTATCAGATTTGTAAAAAAAACGGGCTTGATATTGACACCCAAAACCGTAATCCAAGTCGACTCTCTCGCATGCCTGGAGTTATCCGAAATGGCCATAAGCAATTCTTGATTGATACGAATCTTGGAAAAGCCAACTACGAAGAATGGTATCAATGGGTTGAAGATTTAAACGATGACCTTCCTGATCCTGAAACACTAGCAGACGAATGGGACCGCCTTCCAGATTTAGCTCCAGAACTTATCCACGGTGTGTTGCGTCAGGGTCATAAAATGCTGATTGCGGGCCCATCAAAAGCTGGTAAGTCGTTTGCTCTAATCGAGTTATCAATAGCTCTAGCAGAAGGGAGGGAGTGGTTAGGTTGGCAATGTGAACAAGGGAAAGTCCTTTATGTCAACCTTGAATTAGATAGACCATCAGCCTTGCACCGCTTCAAAGATGTCTACACTGCTATGGGAATTGAACCTAAATGTGTAGCAAATATCGATGTTTGGAACCTTCGTGGGAAAACTGTCCCAATGGATAAATTAGCACCTAAACTCATTAGGCGGTCGCTGAAAAAGAATTACCAAGCGGTTATTATCGACCCTATCTATAAGGTTCTGACTGGTGACGAGAACTCAGCGGATCAAATGGCACATTTTACCAATCAGTTCGATAAAGTGGCTACTGAGCTAGGGTGTGCTGTAATCTACTGCCATCATCACTCTAAAGGTTCTCAAGGTGGTAAGAAATCAATGGACCGAGCTAGCGGATCGGGAGTATTCGCTCGCGATCCTGACGCTCTGGTTGATTTAGTCGAGCTAGACCTTAACGAAGACCTCGTTAAAGCTCAGACTGAAAAAGCAACGGCTAAGATTTACCAAAGAGCCTTGCAAGAACAGGCTAACGATTATTACCAACAGAATGTCAGTCTTGACGATCTGGAAAGTCGCTATCAAATGCAACAACATTTTGACAAAGCAATTCCTGATGTTATGAAGCGCAAGCCTTACCTTGACGAGGTTAAGACGACGGCCCATAGCATTGAGATTGCAACTGCTTGGCGAGTTGAAGGAACACTTCGTGAATTTGCTAAATTCCCACCTAGAAATATGTGGTTCAGCTATCCAGTCCATGAAGTGGACACCACTGGAGTGCTAGCTGATATCCAATTGGAAGATGCAGCACCAGGATGGAAGAAGAATCTTGATAGTAAAAAAGGTAATGAATCGAAAAAGAAAACTGCTGACAAAAGATTCACAACAGCCATGCAAATATTATTTGACGGAATAACTCCGGTAGAATTGAGCGATGTAGTGGAATATTTCTCAACAGAAGATAAGCCAGTTAGTGAAAAAACCATCAGAAGATGGGTGAAAAATAATGGTGATTTTGAGGTGAAAAACAACCAAATTTTACCTAAAAAATAGCCAGGGACATTTTAGGGACAAGGACAAACCCGAGGGACAAACCCGAGGGACAACTTCGGGAATGTCCCTGTCCCTGAGGGACAAACCCGAGAATGCCCCTATGTCCCTGAGGTGTCCCTAGGGACAAGGACAAACCCGAGAATGTCCCTGAGAAATCCCACAACCATGCGGTTTAGAGGCTCTAGGGACAAACCCGAGAACTCAGGGACAAAACAAGGGACAGAATATCTCCCTCTGTGAGGAGAGATATTTAGGAAAATGTCCCTGAGAGTTCAGAAGAACAGGTACAGGAACATGGGGGTCCCAAGACTCCCCCATGTAACCCTGTAACCCTGTCCTTCACTCTGAACTTAGGCGCGTGAGTGTGGTAAGTAAAAAAAGAAAGTGCGAAAGTAAAAAGGTAAAAAGTTATGGTACGAAAGAAAAAAAGATATTCGGTAAAGTTGGATATTGGTAAACAAATGCCTCCACTTTATCACACGTTACCCGGTAAAGATTTTTGGTATTCGGATTCAGAGGTTTTGAAATGGATCGCGAATCAACCGATTCTTTTGAATTGGGTAAAAGACCAACTTAAAACAGCGGGATATATTATCTATGACGCTACGACTGGAAAATGGACCGGGGTCGATTATAAAAACGAGGGTGCGGATTACGATGATTGAATTTTTCTTGCCAATGAAAAAAATTCCAACTACAACACACCAACAGAAACAAGTCGCTGTGGTGAATGGTAAGCCACAATTCTACGAGCCTCAAAAGTTGAAAGAAGCTAGAAACTTATTCACAACCCTGCTTGCTCCGTACACACCAAACGAAAAAATTAAAGGGCCTATACGTCTAACGGTGAAATGGCTATTTCCTAAAATCAAAAAAGCGACTCATGGTCAATACAAGACTACTAAACCAGATACAGACAATCTGCAAAAACTTCTGAAGGATTGCATGACTGATCTCGAGTATTGGGAAGACGACGCTCAAGTCGCTAGTGAGATTGCTGAGAAGTTTTGGTCAGACACTGTTGGAATATATGTCAAGGTGGAAGAACTATGAATTATATCAATTTCTTCGAGACTGAAGTTCCAAATTGGATGAGAGAGAACAACCAAATGATGCAGCAGGTCGGTTTTAACACCCCTGCATATTGGGATTGGGTAGTGGTATCTATCGATAAGGTCTGTGAAAAATACAATAATGATACTTTGGTCAAAAATCAATTTCATATTATCTGGGATTTCCTGGATGAGAAGGCTAGGGAGGTCTCAGGGGACAACTAATGGTGAAACGATGGAATGATCGTATGGCTGGCATTAAATATGCACCAAGGCCGTACGAGAAACAGGTAACAGTGTTAGAACGTGTAGAGTATTTTAGTCGCTGGTTTTATACCACGCATCAAAAGAAAGGTGCAGTGGCAATGAAATTGGGAATCAATGCAAAGAAACTCAACCGCATCTTAACACTAGAGCAATTACCAGACAAGGAATTACTAGCAAGGATGGTGGAATTATGCAAGCCAAAGAATACGCTTTGTACAAAGGCGAAGAATTAATAGCTATGGGCACCAAGCGTGAAATAGCTGAACAGTTAGGTGTGTCAGCTAGCACCATTGGTTATTACGGTACGCCAGTATATGCAAGGCGTACCAGTGACACGAAAGGAAGGAGATTAGTTGAATTATGAAATACAAGGTAATAGTCTACTACGACAACATGGAAGACAGCGTGCATGCTTTCAATAGCAAGGACGAAGCTATCAACGAATTGCATCGTTTGAGAGGTGTTAAATATCGCAATTCTAGGATGTATACAGTGGAGCTAGTCGAATGCGATGGATAGTAAGAGTTGCACGCAGCATGGATGATGTGAAAGAGTGCTATTTCACGGACAAGGAAGAAGCACTAAAACGCATGGAAATATTGAAGCGATTAAGCATGGCAGTAGGCGCTACTGTCTGGATGGAGGAAATTGATGATGATGGACAAGAATGAAGTAGTTAAGGAACTAGCAACAGTGGGGCGTTTATCGATGTCCTATGCAGAGGACTTATATGACAGTTTTTTTGAAAAACCAGTAGTGCCGCAGTATGTGGCGGATTGGTATGAGAAGAATAAGGATGATTTTGATTACAACCTATGGGATTACCTCACAAGTTGGGATCTGCAAAAAGGTAGCGACTTTAAGGAATGGATTAATAACAATAACACATTCCAAACCCTCGTCAACATGCACCAGTTTGGCTACGAGGTGGAGAAAGAGAAGCGGTATATGGTTCGAGTTAAAGGGGTTAGCGACAGCAATCGCTATCTGAACAAAGAAGAAAATGAGGGATTTTTATTCTCGACAAAAGAAGAGTCGGGTGATTATAAAACTCGATTCACCCGCAGAGAGCTAGAATCAAACGGGTTCGCATGGGTGTTCGACTGCGAGGGAATTGAAATCGAGGAGGTGGAATAATGAATCTGGCAGACGTACAGAAAGCAGAAAAAATCAGACAACAGATTAAGCAGTTGGAAAACTTTATCAACTACAAACGGGGACCTCTTGACAAAGTTTTTATTATAAAGCAAGAGCCAAAATTCAAGCTGGCAATTAAAACGAGATACTTTTTTGATGAAAAAACTATGGAAATAACATCGGAAATTTTATCGGACGCAATCAAGAAAGCGTTGAAGCAAACAATTGAAGACTTAAAAACACAATTAGTAGATTTAGGCGTCGAAGTTGGTGAGGTGGAATAGATGGGCGTGTTTGAGATTTTTTTGTCTAAAAACGACCTCGAATATATTGCGAACGGCTATGGTTTAAAAATAAACATCAGAGATGAAAGATTTTCGGAAGTGGATGAAATTATTTTAAAACCTGCATTGATGAACGATTTAATGAATCCGTTGTTAAATTATAGACATAAATTGATTGATACAGGATTGCAAAATAAGATTAATAATTTTACGGGAGGAGCAAGGTAAATGGAAGATTCGTCAAAGAAGAAGATTTATAACGAGCTGGCAGTCGCCACAATTCTACTAGTGGTGTCACTAGCTATCAACATTGGTACAGTGATCAGTGTGGTTAATCGACCAGTGGAAGCTATCGTGGTGCATAAGGCTGATAACGCCACTGTATTGCACGGGAAGATTACTGGCAAGGAAATGGTAGGTAAACTCTACACGCTCGATTGTGGGGCGTATGGTAAGTTCCTAGTGAGCAAGGAACAATACGACAGTGTTAACGTTGGGGATGATATTCCCAGTTATTTGAAAGGGAGAGGGAGTTAAGATGACGGAAACAATTAAATTGCCAAGCTGCTATGAGCCTGATTGGGAAAATGCAAGATATGGGTCATTAGAGGAACTTAAAGAGCTGTTGCTCTACAAGCGCATAGTGAGGTGGAATGAAGATTTTCTGTTGCTTGATGATGGAACAAAGGTAACTATTGAGATGTCAGAAAGTGAATGTTGTGCCTACGCTGACGGGAAATTCAAAGATGTCAAGCTAGATGCTATTATCACTGATGTCAAAATTGGTGAACAAGTAACAGAGGGAAGTGATTGTGAGATGACAGAAAACAAGAATACAGTCACTATTTTCCATAATCAAAACCCTATAGCATTAGCAGAATGCTCGGCAAATGACGGCAATGGCGGATATTACTACAGCGTAGGCTCTATAGTAATTGGAAAAATTCATTTTCCAGTTGTTGAGGCTTAGAAAGGACGAGAATAATGATTACTATATCGTAGGACGTGCCAGGGTTCGAATCCCTCGCATGCCGTTAGTCTGTCCACTATTTTTAGTGACTTGGACACTTTTTGGAACACCCGTCAAGCTGACAGACCTTGACCGAAACAAACCCAGCAAATATAAGAAAGGATAGCCCTCTTCTTATTGATATCATTTGCATTACTAAAAAAGCCAAAGACCTTGCTGGTGTCGAATGGCTGGAAAGGAGGTATAAAAAAGACCGACACAATGGCCGGCACTCTTTGAACACGATACAACTATTATATCATAAAAAGAGGTCTGAATAATGCTATTGCCGGAAATTGATGAAAAAGCAACAATCAGAGGTTGCAAGCGAAAACTTCGAGAATACCCACGATGGCGAGAGATTGCACACGATAGCGCTGAACAGAAGATTACACAGGAGTTTACTTTTATGCCCAGGGGTGGCAGTGGAGTGAATAGACCGGTGGAAAATCTCGCAGTCAGACGTGTCGATGCACTGAACGAGCTAGAAGCCATAGAGCAAGCAGTTAGCGGGCTATATCGTCCAGACTATCGCAGAATCTTGATAGAAAAATATCTAGCTTATCCACCTAAACCAAACTGGCAAATCGCCCAAGCAATCGGATTCGAAAGGACAGCCTTTCAAGAATTGCTAAATAATGCTATCCTAGCATTTGCAGAATTGTACAGAAACGGTCAATTAGTCGTAGAACGCTGAAATTTCGGTATTTTGACGGATAAAGCACGGTATCTTGCAAGTGTTTAAAGTGGTATTATTATATTATCGAAGAAAGAACGGAGACAGCTCATTTTGTGGGTTGTCTTTTTTGATTATGCAGTGAAGGAGGTGGACATATTGGGCTAAATCAACGACAAAAGCTATTTGCTAGTGAGTATATCAAGCTGGGGAATGGGACACAAGCAGCGATTAATGCAGGATATAGCGAAAGAACAGCAAGCTCACAAAGTGAAAGACTGTTGAGAAATGTTGAGATTAAACGCTTTATCACTGCCGAAATCGAAAAAATGCACGATGAGAATATCATGGATGCCAAAGAAGCCCTGTCCATCCTCTCGGATATCGCAAGAGGGAAGCGTGATGAAGAAGTAATCATGATGAATCCAGTCAGTGGCGAGGTTGAGCGTATCGTGAAGAAAGCTGACAACAACACTGTTATCAAAGCTATCACCGAAATTCTGAAACGCTATCCGACCGCTAAACAAGCTGAGAAATTGCAACTTGAGATCGAGAAACTCAAATCTCAAATAGGTGGCGATGAAGGGCAAGATGAGAAAATCGCTGGTTTCCTCGATATCATCAAAGGAGCCGTAAGCGATGGACTTGAGTAAGCTCTACACCAAGCGGCAGTTAGACGTACTTAACTACATTTGGAATCATGATTGGTTTATATGCGGTCTACATGGTGCCAAGCGTGCTGGTAAGACCGTGGTTAATAACGACACGTTTGTAACCGAATTAAGCCGTGTCAGAAAGATTGCTGACCGTTTGGGCGTGGATGAACCTATTTACATTTTGGCTGGTACGTCTTCAACTTCGATACAGAACAACGTACTGCAAGAACTTTATAACAAATATGGCTTCGAGCCAAAGTACGATAAACACGGCTCTTTCGTTTTTTGTGGAGTCAAGGTAGTACAAGTTTATACTGGCTCTATATCTGGGCTTAAGCGTGCCCGTGGTTTTACGGCGTTCGGGGCTTATGTCAACGAGGCGTCGCTAGCTAACGAGATTGTCTTTAAAGAGATTATCTCACGTTGCTCTGGTGAAGGTGCTCGTGTGGTGTGGGATAGTAACCCAGACAATCCGAATCATTGGCTTAACCGAGATTACATCGGCAAGAACGACGGCAAGATTATAGATTTTAGTTTCAAGCTTGATGATAACACCTTCTTATCGAAGCGCTACATCGATTCTATCAAAGCGGCCACGCCAAAGGGGAAATTCTACGATAGAGACATCTTAGGGCTTTGGACTGTTGCAGAGGGCGCTATCTACGCCGATTATGACACTAAGATTCATGTAGTTGATGAATTGCCAGATATGAAACGCTATTTCGGTGGCATTGACTGGGGATATACTCACTACGGCTCTATCGTAGTAGTCGGTGAGGGCGTGGACGGCAATTACTACCTTGTTGACGGTGTAGCGGCGCAATTCAAAGAGATAGACTGGTGGGTAGAGCAAGCTAGGAAGCTAACTGAAATCTATGGGAATATACCATTCTATGCTGATAGTGCCCGCCCAGAGCACGTAGCAAGATTTGAGAACGAAGGGTTTGATATCAGCAACGCTAACAAGTCTGTGATAGCTGGTATCGAGCTTATCGCTAAGTTGTTTAAAAAACACAAATTATACGTTAAACGAGGTTTCATCCCTCGTTTTTTTGATGAAATCTATCAATATCGGTGGAAAGAGAATAGCACGAAGGATGAACCGTTAAAAGAATTTGATGACGTGCTGGATAGTGTGAGATACGCTATATATTCTGATTTCGTCATCGGCAGTACGGAAAGAGCAAGTTATGATGACTTGCTAAATATGTTTGGTTAGGAGGAATGATGGAACGAACACTATTTACAGATAGCACTGGACAGGACCGAGTTTTAAACTTGCGATTCCATCGTGGGTCTCGCATTCGCTATCGAGCTGATAGCCTCGAGGAACTCATGGCTGGTAATTGGGAATTGCTGAAACATTTCATCAATCACCACAAGTTGAGACAAGCGCCACGCATTCAAGAGCTTATGGACTATGCTCGAGGTGAGAACCACGACGTTCTTAAGTCTGGAAGACGTAAGGATAAGGAGATGGCTGACAAACGAGCCGTACACAATTATGGCCGTATGATTAGCAAGTTTAAAACAGGCTATCTTGCCGGCAATCCTATTAGAGTTGAGTACGACGACAAGCAAGACCATTCGCAGAACGACGAGGCAATTAAACGCATTGGTCGTATTAACGACATCGACACGCACAACAGAACACTCATTCGTGACTTGTCGCAAGTTGGTAGAGCTTACGAGCTTATCTATCGCAGTGAGTATGATGAAACACGAGTTAAACGTCTCGATCCATTGAATACATTCGTGGTCTACGACAATTCGCTAGAAGATAATTCTATTGCAGCAGTCAGATATTACAAGCGTGGTTTTTTAGAGAACGCTAGAGAGGTTGTGGAAGTTTACACGGCCGACCACATTTACACCCTTGACGTATCAGATAGTTTTAACGAAATATCAGTCGTATCTCACGCATTCGGTACCGTCCCGATTACAGAGTTTCTAAATAACGTTGATGGCATCGGTGACTATGAAACCGAGCTCTATTTGATTGACTTGTACGATAGTGCAGAGTCTGACACAGCTAATCACATGAGCGATATGGCAGACGCTATCCTTGCCATTTATGGCGATTTGGCACTACCTAAGGGCATGAAGGCTAGTGACATGAAGCGTGCTCGCCTTATGCAACTTAAACCGCCTAAATCAGCGGATGGGAAAGAGGGCACGGTTAAAGCTGAATATTTAACAAAATCTTACGATGTAACCGGTGTTGAGGCATACAAGACACGTTTGGATAAAGATATTCATGTGTTTACTAACACTCCAGACATGTCAGACACTAATTTCAGCGGGAACACGTCTGGTGAGGCACTAAAATACAAATTATTTGGGTTAGACCAAGACAGAATTGACACGCAATCGCAATTCACAAAAGGATTGAAACGCCGCTACCGTCTTGCCGCTCGTATTGGCTCATTAGTTAACGAATTTAAAGATTTTGACGAAAGTCTCTTGAATATTATCTTCACGCCAAACCTACCTCGTTCACTTGCTGAACAAGTCGAAGTATTGGCTGGTTTGGGTGGTCAAGTATCGCAAGAAACGGCTCTAAGTTTGTCTGGATTGGTCGAAAGTCCAACCGAGGAACTCGACAGAATGAATAAAGAGGTGTCTGAAGTCGATTTTAAAGGGTATTCTAGCGATTTTAATAATCACATAGGCAAATATGCCGAGGAAGACAAAGGGACGCACACAAACGATTCTACGAGGGGTTAGCGAATGACATATTGGTCAGAACGTACCCAAAAAGAGCGAGAAGCAAGTAACAAAAAAGGTGAGGCTGAGTTTAAGAAAGAACTCGAAGACCTCTATCGGATGGAGTTGGGTCAGCTCCGAAAAGAATTAGATGCTTACATCCAGAACTTTGCTGAAAAGAACGGGCTAGCTGTTGAAGAAGCCAAGAAGCGGGCTAGTGAGTTTGACATCAAGGGGTTTGAGAGCAAAGCCAAGCGCTATGTTGCCGAGAAAGATTTCAGTGCCACGGCTAACGAGGAATTGAGAAATTACAATTTCTCTATGTCGGTTGGTAGGCGTGAGCTGCTTATTAATCAGTTAGAGCTTGAGTTGATGTCTCTTGCTAGTGATGAAGAGAAGCTCATTCGTGAATATCTAAACACGGCTTATAAAACAGAAATGGCAAGAGGTAGCTTGTTAGACCAAAGCGTTTTGAAAGGTAACATTCTAGCTCATGCTATGGAGACGGCAGTTAACGCAAACTTCGAGGGGGCTAAGTGGTCAGAGCGTATTTGGGGTAGAAACGAACAGTTAAGACAATTAGTTAAAACCGAGGTGACAAGGGCTCTAATCCGTGGAGATAACGGTTTGACGATTGCAAGACGTATCAGAAAACACATGGATGTGTCACGTACTAATGCAGAGCGTTTGGGCATCACAGAGCATGCTAGAGTCCAGACGTTAGCTCAGCAAGACATTATGAAAGAGAATGGCTTTGAGTATTTCAAACTCATGCCAGAATCAAGAGCTTGCGATTATTGTAAACAGGTTGGTCGTGACACTGAAAGGGAACCTGTCCCGATCGATAAGATGGAGAGTGGGCTAAACGCTCCACCGATGCACCCATACTGTCGTTGCGCAGTAGCTGAGGTGTATGTAGAAAGTGGCATGAGTAGACTTTATCGAAATAAAGATAGCAATAAGCGTAGACCTATCAATATAGTTAGGCAAAACCATTTAACCAAAGATTTTAGAAAGCGTGGCGGTGTTGTCTGGCAGGACGATGAAGCAGAACGTTATTTAAAATCTCAAAAAGCTGCTGCGATGAATCTAAATGCAGGAACAATCGTTTTGCAAAAAAAAGCGACGATTTCCGAGGTGTTGGAGGAGCTCTACCACGCTGAACAATGGAAAGATGGGCGCCTAGTTGACGAACCGGTTTCAAAAATCAAAGCAGAGATAGAAGCGCAGAATTATTTACTTTCTGTATCAAAGAGGTATAATATACCTAGAAGTGAGATTGAACAGACTAAAAATAACTTGAAATATTGGAAGGAGGAACTGAAAAAATATGAAAATTAAATCGATTACTCAAGCTCCGTTTGGAACTATTGTAAGTTTAGATAAGCCGATTTCTGGTGCGCTTGGTGGTCTTTTAACAACGGATGATACCGTCTTTCATAAAATAAAAGGAACTCCATCTGATATCTGGACTGAATTTTTGGTCGACAAGACAGATTTGTTGGAAGTTGACCAAGAAGTTAAAGTTGTCTTAGAAGGTGAAAAGGTGTCTTGACTATGGCGAAGGATGATTATTTTGTTATTTTGTACGAAATAATGAAATACCTCTACAGTTGTTTAAAACAAGGCAAAGATGCAGAGGTTGACCAATTAACAGCCGAATATTTTGAAATTCCAGAGCGTTATTGGAAATATATCATGTACAACCTTATCAATGATGGTTATGTGACCGGTGCGTTTGCTCGAAAGACAAAATTTGGTATAGCAATTATCGATTTAGACAGCATCCAGATTACGCCACAGGGGATACAATATTATTTTGATAATAACTTCTTGCAAAAAGTTAAAAAATCACTTACTGATCCAGATAAAATAATCGGATTAATGAAATAAAAAATTAAAGTCGTAGTGATACGGCTTTTTTATTTGCGCTGATAGCCGTGCTAACCAAGGGGGCTTGGGGGTTCGATACCTCGTCAGCGCATAGGGCTTAAATTAGCCCTAAATAAAAAAACTAGCGTGGCTTATAAGCTAACACACTAGATGAGACTAGATAGGGCGTAGCTAGCCTTGTCGTGGCTTTGAAAGGGTGTTGTTTATAAGACTAGATAGGAGAACAAAATGGAAACAGATAACACAACAGTCGAAACAGTCGAAACTGAGGAAGTAAGCCATGACGTTGAGTCAAGTCAACCGAGCGGCTTCCAGGCGCCGCAATCACAGTCAGAATTGGATAGTATTGTTAATAAAGCAGTCCAAACTGCTTTGAAAAAACAGAAAAAGGGCGAAGAAGCACGAGTGAATGAAGCAATCGCCAAAGCATTGCAAAAAGAACAAGACTATTCTAAATTATCTGCTGCTGAGCGGGCTAGCAAGGAATTTGAAGACCAAAAAGCAGAATTTGAAAAGCAAGTAGCACAGTTTGAATTTGAAAAACTTAACATGGCCGTCAAAGAAGACCTCGTTTCAAAGGGGTTACCAGTTGAATTGGCTGATATGTTTAGCCATGCTGAAAACGCCGCTGAGGCTCTTAAATTAGTCGGTACGTTTGAAAAAATCTTTAACGATGCTGTTGCTAATCAAGTGAAAGCCACTATCCGTCAGAATACACCTAAAGCTGCAAGCGCAGGGGGTACTCAGTCAGATAATTACGGCGCTCAACTTGCTAAGTCTACGAGTGTTACGGCTGCTCGTTTTATCTAAAACAGAAAGGAATTTTTCAAATGTCAACAACTAAAATTTTTGACACCTCTAACATCGTCCGTTCATTGCCTTACAAAGCAGTAGCGGCAACAGTAGACAAAACTTATGAGGGTGTATTGGTAGACGGCAAAAAGTACATCAAAGCTGGTACATTGGTAGCTGGTAAAGACGGCTCAATCTTTGATGATCGTACAAAAGCTGTTGTAGAAAACAAAACAGCACCAGAAGGAATCGTTCTCTATGATGTAGATTTGACAATCGAGAACGCCGTTTCAGTGCTCTATGCCGGTGAGGTTTACACGAACAAAGTAAACGGTGGCGATGTAAGCGACGTTGTTAAGAAAGCTTTGCCGCTCATTAAATTTATCTCTGAAAAATAAAAGGGGGACTATTAAAACATGGGACTTATTTATGATAAAGTAACCGCATCTAATATTGCTGGTTACTTCAACGCATTGCAAGAAAATGTTGATTCAACTTTGGGTGAGTCTATTTTCCCTGCCCGTAAGCAACTTGGAACTAAACTGTCTTATATCAAAGGTGCGTCTGGCCACGCCGTTGTGTTGAAAGCTGCTGCGTTCGACACTAATGTCACAATCCGTGACCGTGTTAGCGCTGAAATGCACGATGAACAAATGCCATTCTTCAAAGAAGCTATGCTCGTTAAGGAGAATGACCGTCAACAACTTAACCTTGTAAAAGACTCAGGCAATGAAGCATTGGTTAATACGATTATTGCAGGAATCTATAACGACGATGTGACACTTATCAATGCCGCTCGTGCTCGACTAGAAGCTATGCGCATGCAAGTGCTTGCAACTGGTAAGATTGCATTTACGAGCGGTGGCGTTAACAAAGATATTGACTACGGCGTTAAACCAGAGCACAAGAAACAAGTAACTAAGAGCTGGGCTGAAGCAGACGCTAAACCTCTTGCTGATCTTGAAGAAGCTATTGAAACAGCTCGTGAGCTCGGACTCAATCCGGAACGTGCTGTAATGAATGCTAAAACATTCGGTCTTATCCGTAAGGCTACGTCTACTGTTAAAGTTATCAAACCACTTGCTGGTGATGGTGCTGCAGTTACTAAATCAGAGCTTGAAAACTATATTGCTGATAACTTTGGCGTGTCTATCGTTCTCGAAAACGGTACATATCGAAACGACAAGGGTGAAGTTTCTAAATTCTTCCCAGACGGTCATTTGACGCTTGTTCCTAACGGCGCTCTTGGAAACACTGTTTTCGGTACAACTCCAGAAGAATCAGATCTGTTTGCTGACAACACAGTGAACGCTGATGTTGAAATCGTGAACAACGGTATTGCTGTTACAACAACTAAAACTACTGATCCGGTCAACGTTCAAACTAAAGTCTCTATGGTAGCATTGCCATCATTCGAGCGTTTGGATGATGTTTACATGCTTACTGTCATCCCAGCGCTTTAATAGGGTTTTATCATGAATATCGTATTAAAAGCGTTTATGGATAAAACCGACGGCACGGTTTACTACGTCGGTGATTTGTATGACGGCGAACGTACTGAAGAACTCATTGAGCTAGGGTATATCCAGGACGACAAAGCAAAGAAGAAAACTAGAGCTAAGAAGACTGCTGAATAGCGAGGTATGGCATGAAGACGTTAGATAAAGACCAAGTCATTGAAAATGTTTCTGTTGACCTCAACACTAACGACGATGATTTGCTTGAAATTCTGTTAGAGCGTGTCGTTAACCATTTCAAATCTGAGTATGGTGTCGAAGAAATCGATAACAAGCTAGCTTTCATCTTTGAAGATTGTGTAATCAAGCGCTTCAATCGTCGAGGTGCTGAGGGGGCTAAATCTGAATCGGTTGACGGGCATTCTATGTCGTATTACGACAATGAAAATGAATTCAAACCTTACGACGACATGTTACAGCGCTTATATGGGAATTCTGGGCAAGCTAAAGAGGGTGAGGTGCTATTTCTATGAGATACGCTGATACCGTAGTGCTAAAATATCACGATAAGACGAACAAACGCTACGACCCCGAATCAGGTCGCATGGTTGGCGGTGAAGAGTGGGCTAGAACAATAGCGTGCAATGTCACTGGTGCCAGCCTTGACTTACAAGCTAAACTAGGAGACCTTCTAAACACTAATAGCATCGTCATTAGATTCAGAAGCCCTATAACAGTTGGAATTGACACGATTGTATACAATGGCTCTGAATACAAACCCGTTACTGTGAGGGACTATCTAGCTGGTCGCAACGTCATCTATGCTAACAAGGTAGGCAAATAATGGCGACACTAGAATTTGAAGGATTGGGCGAAATGGCTCAAAGCCTTTTGAAGAACGCCTCGTCCGAAAAACGCTTAAAGGTTTTGAGGAAGTATGGGGGCAAACTGAAAGAGGCTGCTATTAACAAGGCACAATTCACCAAAGGTTACTCAACGGGTGCTACTCGTAGAAGTATTACCTTGCAAGCTGGAAGTGATGAAGCGATTGTCGAAGCATTAACTAGCTACTCAGGTTACGTCGAAGTAGGAACACGGAAGATGGAAGCACAGCCATTTATGCAACCGGCTCTTGAAGAAGTGGTGCCTAAGATGGTTGAAGAAATGGCTAAATGGGACGAAACATGAAACAACCAGATCAGTTACTTCATGACAAAATGTTTCGGATTAGTAGTGAGTTGGGATATGACACTTACACTTATTTGCCACCAGATAACGTGGCCTATCCATTCGTTGTCATGGGAGAAACAAAGGTCTTACCACAAGCTACCAAATCGCATTTAATCGGGCGTTTATCGTCTACAGTGCATGTTTGGGGGCGTGTGGATGACCGAAAATTATTATCAGATATGGCTGGACAGTTGATGTCTGGCTTTTTTGCTATCAAAAATATTGACGGCATACAGTTTTCAGCAGAGGTTAATCAGTCGTCAATCGATAGCAATCGAGACAATAGCACGGATGAAGTTTTATATCACTTTATCATTTATACGTATTTTAAATTTATTTAGGAGGAAGAAATGGCTGAAACTAAAGTCAAAGAAGCCCAATTAGGGAAAGAAAAAATCTTGATGTTCCGTAAATTCGGAGACAAGACTGCAGCGGCTAAACTTGCCTTGCAAACAGAGCATGAGTGGGAATACTCACGAGATGCAGACACTACGAAAACTAAAGATGGCGCCGTTGTTGCCGATGGTGGTCTTGAAACTAAACTCTCAATCACTGCCATCGGTACCAAGGACGAGCTAAATGGAATGCTCAAGAAATCAGTAGTTGATGGTTATAAAGTCGAAGTTTGGGAAATTGATTTGTCTGACAAGAAAACAAACGGTAAATATGGCGCACTCTACGCTATTGGACGTCTGTCAAATTGGAAAGTTCCAGCTAACGTCGAGGAACTTGTAGAAATTGAATCAGAAATGTCAGTCGAAGGTAAACCACAAGCGGGTGAAGCTACATTGACGGATGAACAAGTCAAGGAAATTCAATACACATTCCAAGACACTACTGCAATCAATTCCCTCTAATTTTAGAAATGTAATTACTTTAAGCCAAGCTGTTTCAGTTTGGCTTTTTATTTTAGAAAAAATATAGGAGTTAAAAAACAATGAACACAATCACTATCGAAAATAAAGACTACACTTTGACATACGGCTTCGACTTCATTCGTGAGCTCGACAAACGCTATTCTGTTTCAGACGGTGGTGTTTCGTTTGGTTTTGGAGTGCAGCACGCAGTGGTTGATTTGCAACAAAACAATCCAGTAATCTTGCTCGACATCATTCAAGCAGCGACGATTACAGAGCGTCAGAAACCATCCGTTAAGGGCATTGAAGCGTATGTTGTAGAAGTAGCTGAAAAAGACCAACTCGAATCACTCTTCGACGATTTTTTATCGGAATTGCGTACGCAACCTTTGACGAAAGCAACCGTGAAGCGAGTGGAAGAAGCGACAGAATAGTCCAAAATGCAAGTGATAGCCAAAACTCAGCTGAAACGTACGAGGAATTAATCACAAACGCTATGGCTGAGTTTGGCGTGTCGTTGCTCGAAGCTCGAAGAATGACGTTTAAAGAGATGAAACTCTATCAGAAAGCATATAGGAAACGCTTTTTGAACAAAGAAAGAGAAATTTATCAACTTGCTTACCTTAATCGTTTGGCCAATGCCACGACGAGGGATGGTAAGAAGTATCATTTTGAGAAATTCGAGGACTTCTATGATGCTAAAGAGCGGGCTCGTGAGGTGTTGGGTGAAAAGATCACTAACAGCAAGCTATTAGAACGAGCTCGTAACAATCTTAATTACAAACGAGAAAGAGGGTTGCTAGATGGCAGATAAAACATTCAATGTCAGAGCTATATTGAGTGCACAAGATAATGGCATGTCTAGCGCTCTAAAGAAAGCACAACAAAATGCTGAGAATTTGGGCAAAACTGGCACTAAGTTAGGCTCGGTATTCAAAAGTGTTTTGGGTGCTAATTTAGTTAGTGCTGGTATTACTAAGGGAATCGGTGCATTGACTAGTGGCATGCGTGGCATGGCTAGCGAACTCAACAGTTCAGCTAAAGCATGGAAGACCTTTGAAGGGAACATGCGACAAATCAACATGCCTACCGACCAAATTAAACGTGTCAAAAGCGAGTTGCAAGACTTTGCAACTAAAACCATCTATTCAGCGTCCGACATGGCTAGCACTTACTCACAATTAGCGGCGGTTGGAACCAAGAATACAACTGAGCTCGTTAAAGGTTTCGGTGGGCTTGCGGCTGCAGCCGAGAATCCGGCTCAAGCCATGAAAACCTTGAGTCAACAAGCTACTCAGATGGCTGCTAAACCTAAAGTACAATGGCAAGACTTCAAACTCATGCTAGAGCAAACACCAGCCGGTATTGCTGCGGTTGCTAAAGAAATGGGCATGAGTACAAGTGAAATGGTGCAAGCTGTTCAAGACGGCAAAATTAAAACCGAGGACTTCTTTGACGCCATCACTAAAGTTGGTAATAACAAAGCGTTCAGCAAAATGGCCACGCAATTCAAAACCGTCGACCAAGCAATCGACGGGATGAAGGAATCTCTTGCTAACAAGCTAATGCCGCAATTTGAAAAACTCAATCAAATCGGTATTAAGGCAGTCGTTGGACTCACTGACGCACTCGAAAAGATTGATTTTGACAAGATAGCTAACGGGATTGGCAAAGGCTTGCAATCCATCTGGAAGGGATTTAGTGGCACTGGTGCAGTTAAAGGACTATCTAATGCGTTCAAATACATTGGCAGTCAATTAAGCGCCATGTTTAGCTCAATTAACGGCAATCAGCTCTTGCAAGGCCTTGGAAGTGCTCTAGGCGACATCACTAACGGCTTGTCAAGAGCATTAACAATTGCCACTAGATCAGTCAAGAGCTTTATAAACTCGTTTGCTGATACAGGAGCGTTCAAGGCGTTCAGTTCAGCGCTAGAGGATGTCTGGGGTGCCGTTAAGAAGATTGGCTCATCAATTGCTGACGTGTTCCGTAGTTCAGAAGTGCAAACGATTATCTCAGCGTTAGGAACAGCGTTTGGAACGCTTGCCAAATGGATATCACAAGCAGCATCGGCAGTAGCCAAATTCGTCAGCAGCATTCCCAAAGGCGTGCTAAATGGCATTGTGAGTGGTATTCTTGCAACCGCAGCCGCATTCTTGACTGCTAAAACCGGCATTTCAGCCGTTAGTGCAACAATGCGAGGACTAAACTGGATTAAATCGTTTAACCCATTCAGCGCTTTCAAAAGCAAGGCTGCAGAGGGGATTGCTGGCGTTACTAATATCGTTGAAAGAGGAAGGGTTGCCATTGCTCAAGTATTTAGTGGTATTTCTAACGTAATCAAATCTGCAGGGACTTCTATCGCTAATGCTGCCAAGGGTATCGGAACGGGTATCTCTACAGCATTCAAGGGAATTGGTACAGCTATCAAAGTCGCCTTGCAAGGTTTAAGAGGTCTCAATCCAGCTACATTACTTTCATTCGGTGCTGCCGTAGCTATCGCAGCGGTCGGAATTGGTACAGGGGTTGCTATTATCTCAGCGGGATTCGCCTTATTGGCTACTCAATCCCAAGGTGTTTCACAAATCTTAAACGCCGTAGGTTCAGCATTTAGCACAGCCTTCCAAGGAATCGGAAAGGCTGTTGGAACCGTCGTTGAATCCTTTGGCACTGCCTTCGGTATCGTGATTCAAGCAGTCGGTAAAACTGCGCCCGGACTTGCTCGATTAGCGCCGCTAGTTGAGGCGGCTGGAACTGCTCTAGGTAATGCAGCGCCATTCGTTACAGCGTTCGGATCAGCATTGACATCCATTCTAGGTGTATTACCAACCGTCATTAATGCGTTGACTAATTGGGTTACTGCTCTAGGTAATGCAATCAGTGGTGTCGTTGGAGCACTTACTCCGATTGTTCAAATCATTGGTAACACCATAACGGCAGTAGCTCAAATTATTGCTAACGCTATTGTGGCAATAGCTCCGATTATCTCAGATTGCATTGTACAAGTAGCGCAAGTGATTGGTCAATACGGTACACAGATTGCGACAGTAATCAGTGCTATCGCTCAAGCCATTGCAGCGTCAGCACCTATCATCACGACGCTCATTCAGGGAATTGTAACAGTCGTTCAGACTCTGGCACCGGTCATCAGTCAAGTGATCTCAGCCATCGTTACAGTCGTACAAACTCTTGCGCCCATTCTGCAGTCAGTCGTTAATGGTATTGTTTCTATCATTGGTCAAATCGTGCCTATCATTTCATCGATTGGCAGTGTAATTTCAGCGGCATTCAGTGGTATTGCCTCAGTCGTCTCAGCGGCCGGTTCAGCTATTGCTGCTGCTGCAATGGGTATCGGTGCAGGGATTTCTGCAGCGTTGAGTGGTGTTGCAAGTATTATCAGCTCAACTGGTTCAACTATTGGTGCAGCATTGCAAGGAATTGCTAGTGTAGTGCAATCAGTCGGAACTTCAATCAGTACTGCTGCGCAAGGTATCGGAAACGGTATCAAATCAGCGTTCCAAGGCATTTCAAGCGTCATTACCTCTGCGGGCAGTGCCATTAGTAGCGTGTTGAATAGCCTTGCTAATGTGTTCAATTCTATCGGTACTGCAGCTCAAAAAGCTGGTACTGGTTTCAATCAGTTAGCTAACGGTATTGTTAAAATCACCAATACCAACCTTGGAGACATGGCTGCATCCCTTGCGGCAGTCGCTAAAGGTATAGGGTCAATCGGCAACAATTCGGCTGGATTGGCACAGGCTGGAACAGGCATGACTCAACTTGGTAACGGTATGAGCAAGGTGTCTACATCAGCATCTAGTGCAGTATCTGGTTTGACATCATTCTCTACTACGATTACAAGCATTCAATCATCGTTCACTAGCTTGCAAACATTGTTAACTAGTGCTGCGACATCGTTCAGCACGTTCTCAAGCCAAGCTAGTCAGTCGCTTGCTGGGTTGACGGCTATCGTTGCACCGATTACAACATTCCAAACACAAATTATGATGATTGTGCCAGCACTCATGCAAGCTACTGCTGGGTTAACTCAATTCAGCATGGTGGCTACTATGTTAAGCGCTAGTTTGACAACCATTGGGGTCAGCATGACTGCGGTAACCGCTAGCATGACAGCGTTAGGAGCGTCTATCTCAACTATTCCGGCTATGTTAGCTAGTGTTTCGTCAACAGCTAACGCTGCGGCATCGTCAATTATGCGTATCGCATCAAGCGCACCACTTATCGCTAGCGCCATGAATAGTGCAGCTGGACAAGTGCAGTCAGCTATGCAACGTATGGCACAAGCTGTGCAGTCTAGTGGTCAGCGTATGATTCAAACCGGTAGACAAGCCGGAACACAAACAGGACGAAATATTGCAAGTGGCATCCAGTCTGCAGTTGGTCAAGTTGGATCAGCTATGGATAGTCTAATAAATGCAGCAACCGCCAGAGCTAACTCTGGGGTAGGTCGTATGAGAGCCGCTGGGATTCAAATCGGGAACGGTTTGGCACAAGGTATGTTGTCTGCTCTTGGAGCAGTTACAGCCGCAGCTAACGCCCTTGTGGCACAAGCAGAACGTGCTGCACAAGCCGCTGCAAAAATTCACTCGCCATCGCGCTTGTTCCGTGACAATGTCGGTATCTATATCGGACAAGGGATGGCTGTAGGTATCGATAAGAGTGTTAAATACGTCAAGTCATCAATCGCTGAAATGGTTGATACTGCAAGCCGCTACGCTATTAGCGCCCGTGATTTGTTCGAAGATAATAATATCTTCGATAGCTTCGACGGTGGCAAGATGCGAGGTAGCATTGATTTGTCATTGGCTGACGACGCAAGAATGGACAGATTAGAGCAAGCGCTTGACCTTATTACTGATTTGGTAGGTCGTCCGATTTCTCTTAATATCAACGGCCGTGAGTTTGCTTATGCAGCGGCTGATGATATGAGTAATTACCAAAAAGCGCAAGAATTTACTTACAAACGAATGAGAGGGCTTGAATAATGGCTTTATTTCAATTCAACGGATATGACTTAAACAACTATTTCAAGCTAATCAAAGTAGAGCATGAGATAGGGAATGAGCGGTCTATCTCAACAGATTCAGCGCCATCTATTGGCGTTAATGTCCAACAAGTCAACATTGGAGCTAAGAAGATTAAGCTGACAGTCAGTTTAGCAACTAGAGACTTGGCTGACATGATATTCATCGACCCAAACGAGCCCGCAGTCGTTGACAACGGGCAGTTCTATAGAGTTAGAGAAGAAGCTGCTAGAGTGCTACATACCAAAGAAGCGGTTAAGCTCCATCTACCAACGGAGCCTGACCGCTATTATTTGGCACTTGTTAAGGGCGAGGTCAATCTGCGAGGTATTTCTGACTGGTATGACCAAGCAACGATTGAATTTATCGTACCGGACGGCGTAGCACATTCGACTACTTACAAGCGTGTTACTGATTTTCGTGAAGATAAAGGAAAAATGATTTTCCCGATAAACAACGAAGGCTCGACGGATGCTTATCCGGTTATCACGTTAAAAGCCAATGACGAGAATGGGTATTATGGTCTTGTCAACGACAAGTTTGCATTTGAAGTCGGAAACAACGAAGAAGCTGATGGGAAAATAGTGTCGAAATCAGAGACTCTCTATGATTTTAGAGGGGATAAAATAACACAAGCGTTTATTAAGGGGACTAAGAATGTTGCAACGACCAACGTTCAAGAGGACTTGCAAGGAACACTTGAAATTAGAAATCTCTGGGATAGACCACACCTTGCATTAAGAGACCCAGACGTCAACATTAACAAAAATCAAACAGCATCCTTGACATTTGATGTGCCAGCTGACAGTAGCGGGAATGTCGGGGGCTTGACGGAGTATTTGTGGTGGAGACAGATTTTTTGGGCTGGACACATCTCACAGTACGGTTTCATGAAAGTCACTGTGACCGATGCCGCCGGTGAGTTCCTTTATGGAGTTGAAACATTCAAACGAAGCATGGGTATTGATAGTGAGTACAATTTCTTGGCTTCGGATGGTAAAGGTGGTTATAAATTCTTAAAACAATGGAATTTTAAAGCAACCCATTTGAATGAACACAACCCATTCAACGAAGGGCGTGGCTGGTCGGACATTACAAGAGAGAACGATAAATTGACGTTCTATTATTGGGGCACTTATCACAGTTACACTGTCCCTGAAATCAAAGACAAGAAGTCAGCAAAAATACACTTGACATTGTCAAATATTCCAACAAAATCATTTGTAACTCACGCATATTTTGACGAGTTTCGCTATGCAAAAACAAACAACAACTTTATCGAGGATGTGCCAAACCGTTACATCCAAGGGAGTACCGTCGTTATCAATAGCGAGAATGACACGTTGATGCTTAACAACTTATACAATCTAGACCAAATTGTGGACGGCTCTCTGTGGCCAGTAATTCCACCCGGTCGGTCAGAAATTGAGATTGTTCAATCGACATGGGCCAAGAGCAAACCTAGCGTAACTATCGAATTTGAAGAAAGGTGGATTTAATGCTTTTAACTGTTCACGATAACGAATTGAAAAAAGTTGCTTATATCGATAACGACAAGCAATCCACATTAAACTTTTTCAATGACAAATGGACACGCTCACTAGAGAGTGGGACGTCTGTGTTTGAGTTTTCTGTTTTTAAAAAGAGTGTAAAAACTAATTCTAAATTAGAGCTTGCTTATAAATATATAAACGAGCGAGCGTTTGTAAGTTTTAAATTCAAGAAACGCTCCTACCTCTTCAATATTATGAAAACCGAGGAAGACGAACACACTATCCGTTGCTACTGCGAGAATTTAAGCCTTGAACTACTCTTGGAATATCGAAATGCTTACAAGGCATCTAAGCCAATGAGTTTCAAAGAATATTTTGACGATTGGGGCTTATCTGATTATGCTAAATTAACGCTTGGTGTTAACGAGGTATCTGACCAAAAAAAGACACTCGAATGGACAGGTCAAGAGACTACGTTGGCACGATTGTTGTCGTTAGCTCGCAATTTTGACGCAGAGATTGAGTTCGACACACGTTTGAAACCTAACAGTCAGTTGGATAAATTTGTTTTGAATGTTTATAAAGCTCATGACGGTAAAAATCAAGGTGTTGGTCGTAGACGTGCTGATATCGTTTTAAAATATGGCAAGAACATAACAGGCATTAAGCGCTCGATTGATAAGACGAGCCTATATAATGCCGTCTACCCTGTCGGACACAAAGAGGAAACAAAAGAGACGACGAGCAAGGTTTCAAACCCAGCGACCGCTCAAGCAGCGAGTGGCGGTAAGAAATACACTGGTGGAAACCTCGTATATGCCGGACACCCGTTAAGCGCTAGTCTTGTCCAGACTATTCTTAATCTCTGCGTCAAACACAATTTACTGCCGTCTGGAGTTTTAGCTCAACTCTACCTAGAATCGTGGTGGGGTGCTTCTAATGTTGCTCGAGTTGACAACAACTGGGGCGGAATCACCGGCGGCGCTCAGACTCGCCCCAGTGGTGTCGTAGTAACCACTGGTAGCGCTAGACCTGCCAACGAAGGCGGGACATATATGCACTATGCCAGCGTTGACGATTACATGAAGGACTATACTTATCTGTTAGCAGAGCAGACAAGTGGCGGCCGTAAAATGTACGGCGTAAAAGGCAAGCAGAATATTGAGGAATATACAAAAGGGCTCTTCCGTATCGGCGGGGCTCTTTATGATTACGCAGCAGCTGGATACGCTCACTATATTGCTCTCATGCGAGATATCCGAAACGGCATCAACCGCACGAACGGCAATATTATGGACAAACTTGACGATTTGTGGCGCCAACCGGGCAACCAATTAGCAACACCACAACAGCAACCGACACGAGTCGTTAAGGCGGATAAAGTAATAGCTGTCATCAACGAAATGCAAGGCTTGAAGGGGCGTCGAGTTGGTAGTGGTCAATGTTACGCATTGGCGGCGTGGTATTCCATGAAATTAGGAGGGCCCGGTCTCGGTGGTGGTGTTACTGGCATATCTGGTCTGATAGGTGCTGGGATGGCTGCTGGGAAGATTGGTACTGATTACGCATGGGATAGATTCGGTTGGTCAGTGGTTAGACCTAGCAATACCAACCAACTAAAAGCCGGAGCCATCGCTAACATCAAACCATACAATGCCTATCAAGGGACATCCGTATGGGGTCACGTTTCCATCATTGTTGCAAACAACGGCAGCACGGTAACGGTTTTGGAACAAAACTACGCTGGACGTCAATACGTTGTCCAAAACAGTTACCCAGCCAACGCATATCTTGGAGCTATTGAGACACTATGCTATCCACCGGAACTCAAAGAAGGGAAGACTGTTGAAGGTCGAACCGAAACAGGTGGAACCGTAGAGACACCAACCCAAGATGTCGAGGTCAAAGAAGTTTCTGTTGAAACTAAAGAAGTTGTCATTGATCCAAAGAAAAAACAAGAGTGGAAAAACGAAAAAGGTCAAGTTGAGTTTTTCTTATCAGATAGCGTTCTCTATGCACCACTATCAAAACAGCTCTATCCCGCCATTTTAACAGGGAACGAATCCAAGGATAACTGGATTCGCAAGGACATAGAAGTTGACACAGATAGTGAGGAGGTGCTAATTTCAACAGCACTTAGAAATCTACGCAAGTATTGTTATCCAGCCATAACCTACGCTGTCGATGGTTTCCTTGATCTTGATATTGGAGACACAGTAAAAATTCAAGATACCGGATTCTCACCCACACTTTTGCTTGAAGCTCGTGTCAGCGAACAACAAATCAGCTTCTCAAACCCTACAGAAAACAAAACGGTATTCGCTAATTTCCAAGCGCTTCAAAACAAGGTGTCTGATAGCTTGTTAACTCGTATGGCTAAACTGGCAGAACAAGCGATTCCTTATGAGTTGAAACTCTCAACCGATAATGGGACTACATTTAAGAATAATGTAGGGCAAAGCGTCTTGAAAGCATCCCTTGAGAGAAACGGCAAGGTTTATCAACCGCTGTTTTTCTACAAAAATGGCGACGCAATCATTGGCACCGGAAATCAGTTAGTTGTTAAACCAACAGATTTTGAGAATACTCTACAGATAACTGTAGATGCTTATCTCGGGGATGAGTTAGTAGCAAGCGCTGAGGTGACGTTTACAGAGGTGGTTGACGGCGAAAAGGGTGAAAAGGGTGAGAAAGGCGACGATGGCTTACCCGGCAAGAATGGGGTTGGCATAAAGACCACCGACATCACTTACGGCATTTCAGAAAACGAAACAACACAGCCTACCAACTGGACAACAAACCCACCGACCTTAGTTAAAGGAAAATACCTATGGACAAGGACTATTTGGACGTATACAGACGACACCAATGAAACTGGTTATCAAAAAACCTACGTTGCTAAAGATGGTAACAACGGGAGCGATGGTATTGCTGGCAAGGATGGAGTGGGAATTAAAAAAACCGCGATAACTTATGCAGTCGGAACATCAGGAACGACTGCACCAACGACTGGTTGGGATAGCCAAGTGCCAACCGTACCAGCGGGGCAATTCCTCTGGACCAAGACGGTTTGGACTTATACCGATAACACTAACGAAACGGGGTATTCGGTTTCTAAAATTGGTGAAAAGGGCGAAAAAGGGGAAAAAGGCGAGCGTGGAGCACAAGGCCCACAAGGTTTGCAAGGCCCGCAAGGCATCCAAGGGATCCCCGGCGCCAAAGGTGTCGATGGTAAAACACAGTATACCCACATTGCCTACGCTGATACCACAATCGGCGGTGGATTTAGTCAGACGGACACTAACAAGCCGTTTATCGGGCTGTATCAAGATTTCAATGCTATTGATAGTCAAAACCCACAAGATTACCGGTGGTCAAAATGGAAGGGGAGCGATGGACGGGATGGTATTCCCGGCAAGGCTGGAGCAGACGGAAGAACGCCTTACGTTCACTTCGCTTACGCTGACAGTGCCGATGGTCGGACTGGTTTTAGCTTAACCCAGAACGGTAACAAGCGCTATCTGGGGGTATGTACCAATTTCGATCAATCGGACAGTACCAACCCAGCAGATTACACTTGGAATGACATGACTGGCAGTGTGTCGGTTGGTGGTGAAAATCTAATCGTAAACTCAGCGTTCCCAGAGAGTCTTGATAATTGGGGATTTTACGAAGCACCTTCTGCAAACTCAAACCTATCCATTTCTAGTCACGGCTTTTATTACAATGGCGCTAAGCCAATGTTTTTACTTAAAACATCATCATCACTGCCAGCGTCTACGCTACGTTTCCCAGTAAAACGCAATACTGATTATTCGTTCAACATTCAATCATTTGCAACCGGAAACATCAATGGTGTTGACATTTACTTCCTCGGTCGTAAGTCGGACGAAACCAATAAAACATTCACTAAGGCAGTCAACTTTAAATCACATAACGGCTCGCCATCAACCACAGGTCTTGTTAAGTGGCATTTAACGTTTAATTCTGGCGAATGTGATGAAGGCTTTATTCGTATTGATAACAAAGGTACAACCAACAGCAGTGAGTCGATGTTATTCTTCACCGAATTGGACTGCTACGAGGGTACGACTGATAGGGCGTGGCAAGCGTCACCTAGAGATTTAGAAAAACAACTAAAAAGCAAGGCTGACGGTGCATTGACCCTTGAACAGATTAACGCACTCAACGAGCGAGCTGGAATAATTCAAGCGGAGATGGAAGCTAAGGCAAGCGCTGAAATCTTGAATAACTGGATTACAACTTATCAAAATTTCGTTAAATCAAACGAGGCTGAGCGTGCTGCAGCTGAAAAAGCTCTTATTAGCGCAAGTCAGCGGGTGTCTACTATCGCTAAAAATTTAGGGGAGCTGTCTGACCGATGGAATTTCATCGACACTTACATGAGCTCATCAAATGATGGGCTTGTGATCGGTAAGAATGACGGTAGCTCAAGCATGATGTTTAACCCGAATGGGCGCATTTCGATGTTTAGCTCTGGGGTCGAAGTCATGTACATTTCTCAAGGTGTTATTCACATCGAAAATGGTATTTTCTCGAAAACCATCCAAGTCGGGCGATATCGTGAGGAACAATATCACATTAACCCAGACATGAATGTCATTCGATACGTAGGAGGTTTTTAATCAATGGCTGAATTTTGGAGTAACAACGATAGAGGTTACAGGCTTAGGCTTTGGGTTGACCAAGTAAGTCAAGATGCCGTTGCAAACACAAGTCAAGTACGTTTCCAGTTAGCTATTTTGAATACAGCGGCCACATTTGCAAGCTATTCTTGTAGTGCATTCATCGATTTTGACGGCGGCCGTCGTTTGAACTGGTCTGGAAGTCCAAATATGACAAGCCAAAACTCGACCATCATGTTAATAGACGAAACAGTGACCGTAAATCATGGTGATGACGGTAAAAAAATCTTTGGCTTTATGGCTCGTTTCGTAGGTGGTGGGGGGTATAGCCCTAGTACACTCGAAATTGGAGGGAATAGTTTTACACTGACCGACCTTCAACGTTCGAGTAATTTAAAAGTGAGTAGTGCTGTTTTTGGTAAAGAGGTAACAATTACCATTGACCGTCAAAATCCTACGTTTAAGCACACAGTAAGGTATCAAATAGGTGATTCGTCTGGAACGATAGCTAGTAATGTTGATACATCGGCAACTTGGACAATCCCTCTTGATTTAATCAATAAATTCACTAATACCGTCAACGCTCAAGGAACAATATTGGTCGATTCGTATTTGCAAGGCTCAAAAATAGGGACACAATCGACGACTGTTAACATTAGTGTTCCAGATAACATAAAACCAACACTGACAGGGTTGACACTGACAGAGACCAACGAAACCGTCAAGCGTATTTTGACAGGAAACAATTTCGTTCAAATACTGTCAAATATTAGAGCTGATTTTAGCGGTGCTAGCGGTGTTTACGGGTCTTCTATTACAGGGTACTATGCTGAAATCGTTGGTAAAAATCAGTCTATCAACTCAAATGGAGCTACGCTTGGAATAATGAACTACTCTGGGAGTGTGCTCGTAAGAGCCAGAGTTTCAGATAGCCGAGGACGGTGGTCTGATTTCAAAGAAATTGAAATCAACGTCCTTGAATATTTCGCACCATCGATAAAATTCGACGTGACAAGGGTAGGGGCTACATCAAGCACCTTGCAAGTTTTAAGGAATGCTAAGATTGCGCCATTAACAGTTAATGGCGTTCAAAAAAACACCATGAGATTAACCTTCAAGGTGACGCCTTATGGAAAGGATAGTTACACAACAGACACTGGCCCAGCCTCTGGTGACTGGGCTGGTGTTTCAAGTTTAGTCAATTCATCGGCTAATTTAGCGGGTGTATATGCTGCTGATAAGTCGTGGGAAATCTTAGCTGTTTTAGAAGACAAATTCACTGACGCAAGTTCCAAGGCGCCTGTTCCCGTTGAGAGCGTGGCGCTCTCTTACGATCAATCGGGTCTCGGTGTTGGCAAAATCCGTGAGCGTGGGGCTCTTGATGTTGCTGGAGATATCTATGCTAACAACAAACCTATTCAACAATATCAACTCACAGGAAACGATGGTGTTTCAATCCAAGCTAAAAACGATTGGAATGATTACACTCAAGCAGGGTTTTATCGAGGATCGAATTTAAAAAATTCGCCCGGAGGGCTAACCTCGCCATGGTTCCATGTGGTCGTTTTAAAACACAGCAACGATTGGATAGTTCAACAAGCTACCGAATATAATGGAAACACATTTTTTGTCCGAGGGAAAACCAACGGGAAGTGGGGCTCGTGGATTAAGTACGTTAACGACAAGCACACAAATCTAATCAACACCGGATGGAAACCAGCAGGCTACGCTAATAGCTATTATAAGCGAGCGGGGGATGTGTTAACCATCAAATATGATTTTGCTGGCAATGGCGAAGCAATCACATTTGCGGTCTTACCCAAAGAGGTTTTGACGGCTCCTCAAAACTACATGTTAACGATAGCGGTGTGGGATGCTGACGGGACGGCGAATTCTCACGTTCAGATTGATAAGGGTGGGAACACACTGACTGCGTTAAAAACTAAGAATGGCTCTAATTATTTTGGTCAACTCACAATCATGCTATAAACAGAAAGGTTAATCTATGAAATTTGAATACGCTTCAAAATCTCAAGAATACGACGCAAGCGGTGCAGCGTCCGCCACCAAGGTGGTCTTAAAAAACACAGACGGGGCTATCGTTCCCGTCTTTTTACCGGTCGAAAAAATCGACTTGTCAAACACTGAGCTGTTAAATGCAGCGCTAGAGGTAATTTATCAAGAGAATTTCCCACAACGCGCTGAGACCGAGAAGTTTAACGAGCTTGATGACAAAATCAAAGAATACAACGTTCTAAATAAAAAAGCCGCTGAGACCATCGCTAAGATGGAAGCACAAATGACGAAACAGCAAGAGAAATCAAGGGCAGCACAAGTAACGCTAATGAATATTATTGCTAAATTTTATGAAAAAGAGGTGCTTAACGATGAAGACTTGGCTGATTTATCCATTGTTGACGTTAAAGAAGATTAAAGAAAAAATAGAAAGAGATAAAGATATGATGGTTAAACTATTTGCAATTAACATTGTCGAAGGATATTATCCGTTCGCAAAAGTTCCCAAAATTTTGAAACCAAAAGTAAAAGAACAAATTGCTCTCATGGTTGGAGATGACGAAGAGCTTTTAACTCAACTAACGAAAGAGTAGTATTATGAAACCGGCTAAACCAGACGGACTTTTTGGCATCTTCGATGTCGTTCGAGATTTCTATGCACACGGCATAGACGAGCATTTATGGGTATTCCTATTGATGGCAATCATTGCTTGCGATATCGTCGTAGGCGTAGCCAGAGCGTGGGCATACCGCGAATTTTCAAGCTCTAAATTTCGCAAAGGGCTTGTCAGTCATACAGCTATGATTATATTCGTAGCAATCTTCTACCCATTTGCTGTTTTTATGAATCTGGGCAGTGTCCTAGATACATTTATCTTTGCCATGATCGCAGCCTATGGTTCTAGTATCTTGGCTAGTCTATCAGCTTTGGGTGTAGAAATCCCATATTTTGACAAATACATTAAGAATAACATCGACAAAGAAAAATTTGTTTTAACCTCAGGGAACGAGGAAGAAGAAAAAGGAGAAAATGAAAATGATTAACTTTAAACTACGTTTGCAAAACAAAACTACTCTAGTAGCCCTTATTTCAGCAATTTTCCTTATGTTGCAACAATTTGGGCTTACAATTCCTAGCAATATCCAAGAGGGCGTTAATACTCTTGTAGTGATCTTGGTAATTCTTGGAATTGTTACAGACCCAACGACTAAGGGCGTAGCTGACAGTGAACGAGCACTAAACTACCACGCACCTCGTGAGGACTAGCCGATGGCTAAGCTCATGACTTCCATCAACCAAATTAAAGGCGGTGATGTCCTTAAATCTGGGGACACCACTTCCGTGTTTGGTTTTGAAATCTTAGGGTACGATGGAAAACGCATGGGACTGTCTGGCACTGGTAAGTTAACGCTGTCTAATGACGAAACAGTAGCACTATACCAAGACATTACTGTTGAAAATGGGGTATTCTCATTCTCAATGGGCAACGTGGTAGCTACTGGCACTTACTACCTTGAAATTAAACTAGATGGGCATATTTTCCCGTCTAACAATTTCAAAGTGAAAGTCAAGAATTCCTTAAACGCAGACAGTGCTATTCCATCTGACAAGAGCCCTAAATTAAAACTACTAGCGGATGAATTGCGAGAATCTGGGTACATTACCGGGAACGGTGGTGAGATCACTGAAGACCTCGTTAATATCTACAATCTAGCTAAAATTTAGAAAGGAATACATAAATGAGTAAATTACATGATTTTGCCCAAGCAGTCGGAGCAGATATCAAGGAGATTAAGGCATCTATTGCCAATAAGACCGTTGGTGTCACTGAGGAACGCTTGACACAAGCAATCACGCAAGTCAAGACTGATATCATCGGTGGAGCTCCCGAAAACCTTAACACACTCAAGGAAATCGCTGATAACATCGAAGCTGCTGGTGGCAACACAGACAGCGGTATCATTACCAAAATGACTGAGTTGGGGACTCGTATCGATACCATCGAGCAAGAAGACCTTGTAAGTGTATATAATACTGCGAAAGCGTGAGCGCTATGAGTAAGTTCACAGAATTTGCTCAAGCCGTTGGGGCGGATATTAAGGAAATTAAAGACAAACAATCTTCATCATTGTCTGTCAGCCAAGCATATGGTTTATTCCCAACATACAATAACTTTTTCCTACAGGTTTTAGAACAAAACAAATTTGCGGAAGATCCATTTGTACTAAAATCTCAATTACCCACAAGTGAAATTGACGCTTTAAAACAGAAGGTCGAAGAGTTGGAGAGAACCATCTCGGAGATTAAACAGAGCATCCAGAAATAAACTTAAGAAAGGAGACCCATGACATCAAAAGCACAATTATTAAACACGCTTGACAGTCTCGTTAATCAACGTGTTACGGTTCCCACTAACCCTTATGGCGGGCAATGTATAAGCTTGATTGACTACGTTTTACAGTATGCGGGTTTATTTAACCTTGATTTTAGCTACTTAAATGCCATTGATGGGTTGGATAGGGCTGAAAATTTAGGGCTGAAAGTAACACGGTTTAACGGCTCTAACAATCCACCAGTTGGGAGTGTGTGGGTGACTAACTGCTTACCATATCATCAATTCGGACATATTGGTTTCGTGGTGGCAGAAAACCCAGACGGTACAGTTACCACAATCGAGCAAAACATTGATGGTAACGGTGATGCCCTCTATAATGGCGGTTGGACACGAAAGGTCACAAGAAACCTTGATAGTGCTGGTAATTTCAGCTATATCGACTGGAATGCACCAACTCAACAAATGGTTGGATGGTTTGAATTGCCGTTTGATGAATCAGAGGGTGAAGCTGGAGGATTGCAAAAAGGTGATTACTTCATCGATGTTTCAGCCTACCAATCAGCAGACTTAACTGGAATCTGCCAAGCGGCTGGCACTAGAAACACTATTATTAAGGTTTCTGAGGGTGTCGGTTGGCTTAGCCCAGTAGCTAGTCAGCAAACCAACACAAGCAATTGTATTGGTTACTATCACTTTGCACGTTTCGGTGGGGACGTGGCAACGGCACAAGCTGAAGCTAATTATTTCATTAGCAACCTACCATCTCACCCACGCTATCTAGTGTGTGACTACGAGGACGGTGGTAGTGGAGACAAGCAAGCTAATACTAATGCAGTAATTGCATTTATGGATGTTTGTAAGTCAAATGGCTTCGAGCCTATCTACTACAGTTACAAGCCGTATACACTAGCTAATGTGTATGTAAATCAAATTACTGCACGCTATCCGAACAGCTTATGGATTGCAGCTTATCCAGATTATGAGGTACGTCCAGAGCCTTATTGGGGTGTATATCCAGACATGGGGCACACTCGTTGGTGGCAATTCACAAGCACTGGTATCGCTGGTGGATTAGATAAGAATGTTGTTATCATTGGAAGTAATTTAAGCAAAGAAGAAGAGGAAGAAGATATGAATTTTGTAGTACGCAGTAAGAGCGGAGCTCAAGGATATGTTGGAATTGTTAATGGACGTGTATTTGGTATTGGTGACATTGGCACGGTCGACGAATTAAAATCAAACGGAGTTAAGCACCTTATGATTGACGACGGAGATTTCCAACGCTTTATCGATAGCCAAGCTAGAGATTCAGAAGAAGTCTCTAAAGCAATCAATGAAGCTAGTGCCTCAGTAGTTAAGGCTATTGAAGAACGTGCACAAGCCACACAAGGCCAAACTGGTGTATAATTAAATAAAGAGTACCACGAAAACTATAAAACGAAAAGGAGTATATCACCTCCCGACAGACCACAGTTCGGACATCATGGTGGTAGTGGTCGAAGCCTCAGCATTGTGCTGGGGCTTTTTTTGTGGTATCATATATATATGAACGACAATCCCCTTGCATCCAATATGGACAGATACGCTCTGACGCAGGGCTTTTTTAATTTTCTGTGTTATAATATACCTACAGCAAGTAAATCTTGACTGTTCCAAAGACTGATTGAGTTCAGCGCCATGTAAGCTATGTGCACGTAGTCTGATGGAATTTCTGGAATGGTTGCAGTAGCGACTTACCGAAAAGGATTGTTTCGACAGTCCTTTTTGTGTTATAATGAATATCCATCATAGGCAAAGAGCTACGAGGTTATCTCATAGCTCTTTTTTATATTTAAAAAGGGGCAAATAAGGGGCAATAAGTGTAAACTTTAGTAACTTTATGTAAGTTTTGCTGTCTACATCTTACACGCATATATCCTTATTTAATAGGTTTTCTTCCTATTATATGCGCATTTAAAACAGCACTAACAGAATACCGCGGTTTGAAATCATTCTACAACTTGAAAAAATAAAACGTTGATTTAACAACGTTTCTAAGGACTCTAGGTTAAACCTAGGGTTCTTTTTTTCTACTCGAGGGGCAAGGAAGGGGCAAGATTGTTCGTGATGATATTATCTAAAATATTGACAGCTTGGTCTTTCATATTTCTTGTGACATGGGTATAGATACTAGTAGTGACTTCCGAGTCAGCATGACCAACCCTGTCCATGATAGTTTTTAGTGGCACATTGTTTTCAGCTAGTATGCTAATCGTGGTATGTCTGAAAATATGAGGGGATAGATGCTTGTCAATAGGTGTTTCCAGTCTGGTGTTAGCTCGTTGGAGTGATGCACTTAGAATAGTGCTGTGGATAGGCTTTCCAGTGTTGGTTGTGAAGATTTTGTCGCTATGATACCAATCTGAATTAGTTGATTCGCTCAACTCTTTCAACTCTAGTATTTGGTCAATGATTTCCATCTCTCGATTAGTGAGGTAAGTAGTTCGGTAACTAGCGACTGTTTTTGTCCCCTCGTTTTCTGGAATATATCTGTTGAAAGAGGTGTGGATATCCAAAGAACGTGTCTCTTTGTGGTAATCTGAAACAGTCAGACCAGCTAATTCACCAATCCTACAACCATTTAGGAGCATGAACTCGCACGCTAGAGCATATCTCAGTGTTATGTCCTTTCGGTAGAGTTCTTTCAACAATCGACTGTATTCGTCCGGTTCTAAGTATTTATTCTTGGCGGCTTGCTGTTTCTCGAGTTTATTGTTCTTCTTTGGAAGTCGTGCCTTTCGTGATGGATTGTCGCTAATAAGTTGTTGATCAATAGCATAATCGAAGAATGTATTTAACACGGTCTTGGCACGATATTTCTGTGAATCTGTCCAGTCCTCAGTGTCTAGTAAGGATTGGATAAGTCTGACATTGATATTTGACAGGATAGTTCCTTGTTCAACAGCGTCAGATATTCGCTTAACGGATGCTGCAAGGCTCTTGATTGAGCTCAACTTAATCTGTTTTTGATGAAATTCCCACCACTCATTAAAAACACTATGGAAAGATACATTAGTAGTGCTTGATGATTCTATTTTTTGGGCTATCTTATCATCCAGTAAGCGTTGAGCTTCTTTCTTTGCTCGATTCGAGCCACTATTAAGCGTTACAGATACCCGTTTCCACTTCTCGGTGTAAGTGTCCTTATATCTTTCGAAATATTTATATTTCCCATTTGGTAATTCTTCTATCCACATTGTCATGTCCCCTTAATTTTGGTAAAATGGGTACAGAAAAGGACATGTAAGGCTGTTTCCAGTTTACACGTTTTTTCTGTGATGCATAAGCTCTATAATCTAACTTTGGCGAGGGAGATTATAGGGCTTTTTTAGTAGTTTTAAATATTCATGTTTTACGAATGTCTCGTCACAAATTGTGGTGAGATTGTATTTTTTCATAAAACGAACGTAGTTAAAATCATCCAAGGATTCATTTTCGAGCAATCCACGGATCATGTCTCTATTGGCTTGAGCTTCGTATTTTTCACGCATCCGTTCATAGTGTTTAGGGTCGTGTTCTAGGTGACCTAATTCGTGTAGTAGGACCTTTAAACGTCTTTCGGCGGGTAAATCCCTATTGATGTAAACTACACGGTTAATAGGGTCTAGAAACCCATCTCGTGGCCACTGGCTAGAGTCGAACTCACAAAGAGACACGTTGAAGTGCTCAAGCAATTCTTTTTCGGGCATAGCTTCCTCGTATCGGTTTCTATAAAAAACAAAAGAGCCAATTCAACAAACGAACTGGCTCTTTTTAGACGTTTTGTTCCCTTACACTTGCGCACGCACAAGCCATAGGGCGCTGAACTTAATCAGTCTTCCACTAAAAATAGTTTACAAAATGTTTTACTTATTGTCAATGATTTTACAAAAAATAGTAAACATTTTAACCAGTTCTGGTGTTTTGGTGTAATCAGATGCATACCTTTGCATTCGGTCAATAAGATTTTGAATTTTTAAACCTTGATGATGTTGAACTGCAGTGGAACAGTAGGCATTTGATAAAGCAATGAGTGAAAGAAGGTCATTCACTTTGCGATATTGGCGATATTTGAGAACGCCCTTTTGTCTAGCGAACGTGTTGACTACAGCGTTTACTCTATTCAATTTTTCGTCATCTCTGAATACATTTACCATCAAGACATTATTGTGAGCACAGGCGTTTCTGAGATGTCTTGAGTTATCACCCAACGTCACGGCCTTTTGAAGAGAGCTAGGCCTATACTTATCAAAATAAAGCTTTACTAATTTTAACAAGCAGCCATAATCCATGTGTTCCATCAATGCCCAAATCGGGATATCAGACCCACGTTTTAGAAACATATCTCTTTGATATCGAGATTGTCTGAACCGATTGTAGGTACTGTTATAGTATGTTGGGTAATTGACAGCGAATTCCTGAACAATAGTATAACCATCTTCATTGGGATTGTTAGTAATTAATCTAGATAACTCGACTTTTATAAAGTGTTCCACATTAATAGCAATATCTAGAAGCGTATCTCGCAAATACATATCAATTGTGGCTAGATCTACAAGGTGCTGAAAATCAAGGTGTTGATATTTCCCGTTTTTCTTTTTAAAATTTTTTCTAAAAGCAGAGACTTTATAGTAGTAGTTATTCTTTTCCAGGAAAGTAATAGCTTTTCCTTTTGGCATAAGTTCAAAAGCAACCCCGTTGTTGTCAAGCAAAGCAACCAAATCTCTATAAGATTGTTTGGATTTGCGAACCATACTATTCCCCCTTACTACTCATATAACCCGCAATGATGCCACGGATAGCCCGCTTATCATCCTCTGTCAGCGGTTTACCGTCGAACATCATGGCGTTTTCTATTATGTTATCGATGTCGTGGGCATTGGTCTGTTGTTCGTTGGAAACTCCCCAATCTGCGACAGTATCCGGTGATATCCCCAATAAATGACATATCTTAAAAACATTCTCAGCTTTTGCGTTCATGATACCACGTTCCAAAATAGAGCGAACAGTAGTATAAGAGATGCCGCTTTCTGTCGCAAAGGCTCTAACATTTCCATATTTAGCTATAATAAGCTCTTTAATTCTTTCTTCAGCCTGCATTTTTTATAACCCTCATTTTTATTTCTACATATATATTAACACAGAAAATTGTATAGGTAAATAAAAAAAGTAAAAAAAATCGTACTTTTGTGTTGACAATGTACGAAAATTAGTATATACTTAAATCAAGCTTAAGGAAGGAGGAAGCAAATGAAAAACATCGAAGAAATTCGTAAGAACAAAGGTGTTACATTAGTAGACATCGCCGATTTGCTAGGAGTTGATTATCGCACGGTTCGTAGCAAGATTAACGGTGTTACAGATTTCAGTTTTGGTGAAACAGTAGCCATTAAGAAGGCGTTCTTCCCAGAATATGAATTAGAATACCTATTCAGCGAACGTGCCGAAGCCTAAATTTTTTTAACCTAGATATACGAAATTTCGTATAGATTAGAAAGGAACAAACATGAAACCAAAACGATATCCGTATAGCGGAAAGAAAAAAGAATCAAACGCTATTTTGGATATAACGATTGATTCTAAAAGACTAGCAAATGTTTCTAATCTTAAATTTTGCCACATGAGACGCCAATTATTTGGTCAATAAACAAATAAACAAATGGCATCGTTATTTTTTGATTTGGACTAGTAACCAAAGTGACATCTACTAAGAGAATAGCTTCGAGTGGTTCGTCCCCGTCGAAAGTATGGCTTAAATTTTTACGAAACTCTAAAAATTTTTTTATACCATCATAAGTTTCATCAGGATTATCAGGAAGTAATTTTCCAAAGTATGTTCCAGCCGCTGTCGATATAGCAATATCATAATCAATTTCTGTGGCAAAGAATGCTATATCACCAACTAAGTCAAATTTTTTCGTAGTAGACATATTAATTCTCCTTTCCATAATATTTGACTAGCGATTTTCATAAGGAGATGAGAGGCCCTATTTAATCGTTTGTCATAAATCGATTATATCAGAAAGGATAGGATGACACAATATGTTGTGTTCTAAATACAATCAAACACTATATATTGTGTTTTGGGATTAAACATGAAAAAAACTTTAAGCAAGTTACTTATTGACAGAGAAATGACAGTCACAGAGTTAGCTGAAAAGACTGGTATCAGCTATAACACGTTGATGAACATCGGAAAGAGAGACCTTTCTTTCAGTAGAATGGTGAAAATCGCTGACGCTTTAGATGTCAGTTTAGACGAATTCAGAAAGGATAATACATGAACGAAATAACAACAAACGATTTCGATTACTCTTTACTCGACGTAAAGACGAAAGAATTTCTTGAAGAAAGCGCCAATATCATTTATGGCATCCAAAGCAAGAGTGCTTATGAAATAGGGAAGCAACTTGCTAAAGCTCAAGAAAAACTTGCACAAAACAGATACGGGTGTTTTGAAGAATGGTATAGAAGCCTCGGTTTTAAAAAAACCAAAGCCTATGAATATATCAATCATTACAATTTCATTCGTTCGCAGAGCGAACAATTAAATATCGAAAAATTCGAAGAACTCCCTCGAAAATTGCAAGCACAAGTTGCTAAACCCTCTGCCAATCCAGAGGTCAATCAAGCGGTATTCAATGGTGATGTCACAACTCACAAAGAATATAAAGAGCTTGAGCGTCGCCTAAAGCTCAAAGACCAAGCACTGGAAGCGGTCAAGGGTGAGTTGGAACGTGTCAAGCAAACCAAGACCACTGAAAAGGTAATCGAAAAGGAAATCATTCCACAAGATTACCAAGCGACGCAAGACCTCAACAAGCAATTGCTAGGGAAGAACAAAGACCTAGCGGACGAGCTTGATTCAGTCAAAAGGAGCTTGCGACTAAAGGAAGCGTCCTACGAAATGCTTGAAAAGGAAACCTCGGAAGCACTAGCCTTGAAAGAATCTATCGAACACTTACGAGCTGATAAGGAAAAACTAGAAAATAGCGTAACTAATATCTTTAACCTCAGTAAGCTCGTAACCAAGTTTGAAGATTTCTTTGACGAAGAAATGGCACCGCTAAGATTTAAAACCCTTATCCAAGGTATCGGAAAAGACGCTCAGATTGAAAAACTCAGAGACATCTTAACGCTAACTGAAAACTGGTTAGACGAAATGAACAAGATTGTCCCAGAAAATGGAAGAACAATCATAGAAGGAGAAATCATAAATGAGTAAGAAAAAGAACAACAAGAAAGATAACGTTCTTATCCAAACGGTAAAGATGCAAGGTGAACAAGCCATGCAACTTGTCAAACAAGCCAAATTCAACCAAAACCTACTAGATGAAGTGATTGGCTTGAAAGATGAAATGGACAGAAATGTAAAAAAGACAAATCAAAAACTCACTGACATTGAGTTGCTTGTCGAAGAAGTCAACAAGAAAGTCCATATCGATGACGGTGAAGCCACTGAAATTAAGAGCATTGTTTTTCGAAAAGCTGGCGTGTTTGCTGATTTCTACTTTGAAGAACAGAAAACACATCCTAGTGATAATCTGTTCGCTTCGAAGAAAGGTCAGTTTATTCGTTTGATGTACTCGCACTTGAAGAAAGCCTTCAACGTGACGAAATACACAAACATCAAGCACGTCGACGCTAAAAATGCCGTCAAATTCTTGGAAAATCTATCTTACGACGATTTCACAAAATTTGAAATTCGTGAGACACCAAAACAAAAAGAACTTATCGCTCTTGAAAACGGATTGAAAGAAATCGGGTGATGCTTATGGAAATTACATATAAGCCAGTCGGAGTAAATGAGACGGCTGAGTGGGGAGACTACGACCACCTCATGCAGCGGTGGGAAGGTCTAGGGAAGTCGATGGCAAAAAACCTCATTCGAGAAATGAGGGATAACAAAGACTTTCAAAGATACGTATTCAACCCAACACACAAGCTGGTTTTCATCAACTATGAAGGTTTCAAATCCTTCATCGAGTGGAAAACCAAAAACAGATTCAAAGAGAGGTAAAAAAACATGGCAAACGATCATTTTATAAAAAGACTGGTAGCTTGCGCTATCCGGTTTGAGGGAGACTTCCACAAGATGGAAGGAGGCATCCCAGCCCTCGACAATGTCACAAAATTGATTCTATACATCAATCAAACGATGGACGTGTCTGACAAAGTCAAGAGTGAACTCGATGACATCGACACTAAATGCTTGATGTATCGAGATGTCTGCAATAAACCGGATACACCGGACAGCAAACGCAAAGCGCTTTTCCAAGACGTTGCGATTGATTTCATCGGCGCGTGCAGACTATACGACATTTTGGATATTTAACAATAGAACACCCTAGCCGTAGCAGTGAGCTAGTGAGACATCAATAAAACAAGCAATACCAACGATTGATATTCATAAGTCTCCTTAAATATATTAAAAAAACCTCGCTAGCTCTCTAGTGCGGTTAGGGAATAGAAAGGAATTTAAAAATGAAAAAACTATTTAACTGGATTTGGTCTAAAAAAGAAAAAGAACCAGAATATTTCTTTGAGCCAGTATGGACACCATACGAAGAAAACGAACGCAAGTACGAAGCTCGCCAAAAACGTGAGCGTGAGCTTTTAGCTAAATACAAATAATATCGTTAATCTTTCAATCCGTAGCCACGGCTCACCGTGGAGTGTAACTTATACCTTTCCCCAAAAAAATCTTTACTAAATTACTTTTTTCCTAATTTTCCCATTCATAAGTCTAATAAAACATTAAAATACGACACGGTGGGCGATGGGTGCGGATTGAAGCACTAAAAAAGCACAGGTAAGGGCCTGTGCAAGAAAAACTTATACATAAGGAGTATATCATGAAAAACTTTAACGTTCAAGAAACTGTAAAAACTGGATTCACTAAAACTAAAGCTTATGGCCTATGTGGAACATTGGCGCTCGCTACTGCTCTACTAATTGGGGCCGGTGCAGTATCAGCGGACGAAACAACTCAACCAGTGGCAGATACACAACCGGCGGTTGCAAATGTATACACTGCTGATAATGCCGGAAACGTGACTGTTACACCGTCTGAAACAGTAGCAGAAGCTCCAGCAGTATTTACTCCACCAGCACCGGTAGAAGCTCAACCTATTGCAGAAACACCAGTAACGGAAACAGTAGCACAACCAGTCGCAGAAACGCCTAAACAGCCTACTGA
>ENA-OWLI01000009-OWLI01000009.1-metagenome-genome-assembly--contig:-NODE-9-length-44154-cov-9.097417_pt1 | contig 44154 bp, 39 predicted proteins | sample MGYA00245346_ERZ651096 | MGnify/ENA primary metagenome ERZ651096 (study PRJEB26857, sample SAMEA4031766) | metagenome | biome: human; feature: oral; material: saliva | place: Philippines | collected 2014 | study...
CAAGCAGTTTTCTGGCTTTATCATCAATATTACCTAAATCTTCGGCAATAATCGGTAAATCACCTAATTGCTCTTTAACGGCTTTAAATAAGTCATAACCAGGGCCTGGCTGCCAGCTACCATCTTTAGCAACCTCTGCTTTTCCGTCCACTTGCCAATAATCAGAGAAACCTTTGAAATGGTCGATACGCAGTACATCATAAATCTTGAAGCTTTCTTCAATGCGATGAATCCACCAAGCGTAGCCTTGTTTTTTATGCACTTCCCAATCGTAAAGCGGGTTGCCCCAAAGCTGTCCGGTTGCACTGAATTGATCGGCAGGAACCCCCGCAACAAAAAGCGGATTACGTTCTTTATCTAATTGGAAGAGTTCTGGTTTTGTCCAAACTTCTACGCTATCTGCAGCTACATAAATCGGCATATCACCGATAATCTTAATGCCTTTTTGATTTGCGTAATTTTTTAATTCAGTCCATTGTTTGAAGAAGAAATATTGCGTCACTTTAAAGTACTGAATTTGATCCGCTAACATCGTGCGATATTTTTCTAATGTCTTTGGATCGCGTGCAACGGCTTTTTTATCATCCCATTTTTGTAATGCTTGATTACCAAAATGCTCTTTAATTGCCATAAACTCAGCAAAATCGTCTAGCCACAAGCGGTTGTTTTTTTCAAAATTTTGGAAATCCGCTTGGAATGATTGATTCGCTAAAAAATTTTTTACTGCGGTTTCTAAAATCGGACGGCGAGCATAGAAGATACGCTCATAATCCACGCTAGTTGGGTCATCACCAAAATTGACTGAAGCATAATCCGCTTCTTTCAACAAGCCCATTTGGGTTAATAGATCAAAATCAATAAGGTGAGTATTGCCTGCAATTGCAGAGAAAGATTGATAAGGAGAATCACCATAACTGGTGGTGGTAAGTGGAAGAATTTGCCAATAAGTTTGTTTGGTTTCAACTAAAAAATCGACAAAATCATAAGCCGATTGCCCAAAACTACCAATCCCGAATGCATTTGGTAGCGAGGTAATGTGCATAAGAACACCACTTGAACGAGTAAGCATAATATTTCCTCTAGGAAGTTATATTTTGGCACATTCTAACCTAATCGTATTTTTATGCAACAACTTATACGTAAAAGTTTAAAACATTTTCGTAAAAATATGACCAATATCACATTTTATACGTATAACATTTATGGTTTTATGATATGCTATGGCAACACCTACGGAACGAATGGTCGATAAAAGGATTAAAAATGAGTAAGTACAAGAAGGTTTATAACGATATAAAAACCCAAATTAAAAATGGTAATTTAGCACCGTTGCAAGAACTCCCTAGCGAAAATGAGCTCATGCAAAACTACGGTTTTTCTAAAGATACTATCCGTAAAGCACTTTCTTTACTTGAAATTGATGGCTATATTCAAAAGCAACAAGGCAGAAATTCAATTGTTTTAGAACATGACTTATCTAAACCACAGATGCTTTCTGAAATCAAAACCGTCAGCGAATTAAATCGTGCCTCAACACACCAAGTGAAAACCACATTAACCAGCTTGTATATTGTGCAAGGCGAAGAAGAATTGATGCATATTTTTAATGTCGATGATCAGATCGATTTCTACCGTATTGCTCGTCTCCGTGAAATTGATGGTGAAGCCGTTGAATACGAGGTTTCTTATTTTGATCGCCGCATCGTGCCGTTTATTAGTCGAGAAATTGCAGAACATTCTATTTATCACTACTTGGAAAACGAATTAAAATTAAAAATTAGCCACTCACAACGAAAAATTGTCTTTCGCTATGCAAACGAAGAAGAAAAAAATGCGATCGATCTCGGTGAGTATGACATGGTTGTGAATGTGACGAGTACCACTTATTTGGCTGATGGGCGACCGTTTCAATATGGGAGTATTAGTTATCGACCAGATAAAATTGCATTTACATCAACAGCAAAACGACATGTCTAGTTTTTTTGTAAATGATAGGTTGTGATTAAAAAATTCATAAAAAATGCGGTTATTTTTCACCGCACTTTTTGTTTACACTACTTTAACCAAAATTGTCCTTTTAAGAGCTTTCCTAGCGTCATCAGTACTAACCCACCAATCATCAAATTAGCAAAGATAAACGCACCGTTTGCCAACCCGCTAAGTACGTTGTGATGAACAAAAGAAACTGCCCCGTTTGCTAAAGAAGCTAATCCGAATGAAAAAGACCAGAAACCAATATTCAGCCCTTTTTCACTAATCCAAGGGAAAAGGCGAATTAAAAAGAACATTTGTAAAAAACCGTATCCCCATAATAACTTAACGAAAAGATCGATCTCTCCCCCATTAAGCGATAAGTAATCTGACGAGCCCACGAATGCTGGAGCGAGAATGATCCCCATTGTTGGACGAAATTGTGGTTCAATCTGCAACACGCGTAAACGTTGGAATAATACCGGTTCATAAATAATCCAAGCAATCATCCCTGCACCTAAGAACAAATAGCCTAAATCTTGATAGCCTAGCAAGGCTAATGATGAGGCACTTGTAAAGTTAGTCGCCACAGAGGGCAAATAAAAAGGTGGCAATGTCGATTTTTCCTCAAATGTGCCATCTTTCCATAACGCACTAATACGCACTGAAGCAAACAACAATTGCCCAATTGTCCCGATCCAAATTAATCCCTCACCAATAAGAGGAAACCAACGATACAGAACATCCCCGCTTAACATAGTTGTAATCGGTATTAAGGCGAGAAAAGAGAAACGTATCGGACAACAATATTCATCTCGTACTTCTTGAGAGAAATAAATCATTTTATAAATATAGAGCAAGACGAAAAGTGCCCATACTGAAACAGAAATTAATCCAATAATATCACTCACATTTCGAGAAAAAGAGAGCGTATCGCCCATATGCAACCAGGCTAAAGATAAAGCGCTTAAACCTAATGGAATCGCAAAATACCCTGTTGGTAATGGAAATGGTCGTTTATCAGTCATTATTATTCTCCTAAAAATTGATACCTTATAAGATTACCTCTAAATGCATGAATATTGATGTGGATTTATCTCAAAGACTAGAATAAAAATCTCATTTCTCTAAATAAAAGAAAGGGCTAATAAACATTAGCCCTAAATTGAATTTATATATTTTGGATTATTTGCAGATCACTTCTAATCCGCCCATGTAAGGACGTAATACTTCCGGCACTGTAATTGAGCCGTCTGCATTTTGATAGTTCTCAAGCACGGCCACTAATGTACGACCTACTGCTAAACCAGAGCCATTCAATGTATGCACTAAGCGAGTTTTCTTATCCCCTTTCGCTTTGCAACGAGCTTGCATACGACGTGCTTGGAAATCCCACATGTTAGAGCAAGAAGAAATCTCACGGTAAGTATCTTGTGCAGGCACCCACACTTCTAAGTCGTAAGTTTTGCAAGAACCAAAGCCCATATCACCGGTGCAAAGTAATACTTTACGATATGGTAAATTTAAAAGTTGTAATACTTTTTCTGCATGGCCCGTTAATTCTTCAAGTGCTTCCATAGATTTATCTGGATCTACAATTTGTACCATTTCCACTTTATCGAATTGGTGCATACGAATTAAACCACGGGTATCACGACCATAAGATCCTGCTTCAGAACGGAAACATGGTGTATGTGCGGTCATTTTGATTGGCAAATCTGCTTCATCAACAATCACATCACGAACAAGGTTAGTTACCGGCACTTCCGCTGTTGGAATTAATGCGTAAGGTTGTTCACCTTCTAGCGCTAAAGTATGGAATAAATCTTCACCAAATTTTGGTAATTGACCTGTACCATAAAGGGTCGCATGGTTGACTAAATAAGGTACATAAGCTTCTAAATAACCATGTTGTTCGGTATGAAGATCTAACATGAATTGTGCTAATGCACGGTGCATTTTAGCAATTTGCCCCTTCATTACCGCAAAACGCGCACCCGCTAATTTAACCCCTGCTGCAAAATCTAAGCCATTGGCATCTTCACCTAATGACACGTGATCTTTGATCTCAAAATCAAATGTACGCGGCGTACCCCAACGTAAAATTTCTTTATTTTCAGTGTCGTCTTTACCTAATGGCACTTCATCCGCGGGGATGTTCGGAATGCTTAACGCGATTTGATTGATTTCAGATAACACCGCATCAAGTTGAGTTTTCGCTTCATTAAGCTGTTCGCCCATGTTATCCACTTCTGCCAATAATGGCGCAATGTCTTCACCACGTGCTTTTGCCGCACCAATGGCTTTGGAACGTGCGTTACGTTCTGCTTGTAATGTTTCAGTTTTTACCTGTAAATTTTTGCGTTGTTCTTCTAAGGCGGTAAGTTTTTCCGTATCAAGAATAAAGTTACGTTTTACTTTTAATTTTTCTGCTACTTCAGCCAGATTATTACGGAGTAAATTTGGATCGATCATTGGAATTTCCTATTTTTCATTATGAAACAGATACCTTTATTCTAGCGTGCTTTCGCCAAATAAACCAGTTAAAAGCCTGATTTTTCTTTTATTAACTCTTTCAAAAACATCAAATTTTATGACCGCACTTAGCCATGATTTAATTTTGTGATCTCTGTCAAATTCTGAGAATGAGACACTAGAAACAGCAAAAAAAAGTTCTATAATGAAAATGAACGTTAACCAAGAGGAGTAACCTATGTTTCCTGAATTTCGCGATTTAATCACTAAGCTTAAAAACAAAGATGCTTATTTTGATCGCTTGTTTGAAAAGCACAATGCATTAGACCAAGATATCAAAAATAAGATTGATAACATAGAACTCGCTACTCATACGGAAATTGAGAACTTGAAAAAAGAAAAATTACGGATTAAAGACGAGCTCTATCAATACTTGAAAAAGAAAGCTGCTGAGTAATTTGGTTTAATGTGAAGGCAAAGTGCGGTGAAATTTACCGCACTTTTTTGTTTTAAGAGGTTTTGCTTTTTTGAGAGCCAAGATAAATCGCCACTAATGTCAGCACTGCCCCTGCCCATTGCCAATGATTGATAGGCTTATCCAAGCCAAAATAATCAATCACGAGCGCCACCACTGGTTCAGAAAGAAGTAATAAGCCCGTTAAACCTAACGATAAATAAGGGATGGTATAAGCAATCATACCCCAGGCGACACATTGCATTACCGCACCATAAATGAAGACCAATCCCCAATCGGTGAAAGTCGTAGGATAAAGATTATCAGAATTAAAAATCAGCGAAGGAATAATTAAGACGAAAGCACCACTCAAACTTAGAATAAACATTAACGAAAATAAAGCGGTGGGTTCTTCTTCATGTACCTTTTTAATCATAATCATGGAAGCAGCAAGCATGCCGGCAGAAATGAGCCCAATGATAATGCCGTACATCCCTTCAAAATTATGCTGTAGCTCTTCCCCTGAGATTAAGACAACACCAACAACTGCTAAAAAAAGGCTTAACATTTGTAGCTTACTTTGGCGTTCACCAAAGAAAAAATAGCCAATTGCTGCCAAAAAGAAAATCTGCAAGCTATTCAGCAACGTTGAAATACCCGGCCCTACCGCATATACACTTTCATGCCAAAAAGATAAATCAAAAGCTAAAAAGATGCCGGCTAATGCGGCATACATCATCGCTTTACGGCTTTTCGGGAAACGCTGTCTTTTTAATTTCATTAAGAACCAGAAAATAAAAGAGGCAATAAGTAAGCGCCAAAACGCAATGGCATAACCACCCACTGGCACAAACTTAACAATTAGGCTTCCTAAACCGAATAGTACGCAGCCCACGACTAACATTGGCGCAGCGTAAGATTTTACTTTATCCATTAAATAAACATCGCCCAGACAGCCAAACTCGCCGCCATAAAGAACAAAATGAGTAAGCTGTTATAGCTGAGTTTCCATTTTTTTACACTGTGTAAAAGCAATACAGCAGCCATCACTAAATGAAGAACAAAATAAATCCCGTATGCTAAAACACCATCAAAACTGACCGCACTTACACCTTGATAAATAATAAAAATCAGTACTGCCAACGCATTAAGTGCAAGCAGTAAAATCATCAATAATGGCAGCAACGCAATGAAACCTTGCAGACGATTACGAGAAACAGACAAACATAAATTCGCTAACAATACGCCCATTAAAGCTTGTGCCAGTGGGTTATATTGCACGAAATTCAGTGTTGGATTGCCAAAGAAAATCATTAAATAGGCAATGACACCCAATCCACTCACCAATAATGCCATTAAGAGAAAACCTCGGCGAGCGATTTCATCTTTAGGTTGTTTCCACACTGCATATACGGCAGATAATCCGCATAAGCTGACAATATCAGTCATCACGTAATGATGTGGTGAAGCCAAGCTCATCCCTAACCACACAAACCAATAAAGCGCAAAACAAACATTTGCTTTGATTAAACGTCCACGCTGCCCTGGGCAAATTTCCCCTTTAATAAAGGCAACTAAACAAAGCAATTGCGCAATCAGCACGCCAAAGGCTAGATGAGGAATCAATTTTTCAGCAAGTTGCAACGATTCTATAAAAAAATCGACCATTAATAACAACCCAATTGGCAATATCGCAAGAAATGCGGCCAAGGGTTTAGATTGTTCTTCTGACATAAAATTCTCGATTAGAAAAAGAAGGCGTCATTATGCCAAAATTTACGGCTTTTTTTAATGGCTTTCGTGCATTTTGCCTCATTCCCTTTTAAAATAAGCAAAATGATAACCGCATTTTAGGAACCACAAAAAAATGCTATTAAGCGTACTTTATATTATTGGGATTACCGCCGAAGGAATTACCGGCGCATTAGCCGCTGGACGAGAAAAAATGGATATTTTCGGGGTCATTATTATCGCCTGTGTCACGGCGATTGGCGGTGGTACAGTACGCGATGTATTATTAGGGCACTACCCTGTTGGCTGGGTTAAACATCCTGAATATTTCATCATGGTAGCGGGTGCGGCAGTATTAACGGTTTTTATTGCGCCCTTCATCAAACATTTTATGCGCTACTTTCGCACAATTTTCTTGGTGTTAGATGCCTTAGGATTAATCGTATATTCCATTATCGGTGCGAAAATTGCTATTGATATGGGCTATGGTTTTACCGTTACATCCATTGCAGCAACGGTGACGGGTGTATTTGGTGGTGTGTTGCGTGATTTACTTTGTAACCGCATTCCCCTTGTATTCCAAAAAGAACTTTACGCCAGCGTATCATTCTTCTCTGCTGTGATGTATATGGCATTACAACACATCCAATTAGATTATACACTTACGACTTTACTGACTTTACTCAGCGGTTTTTCACTGCGTTTACTTGCTGTTCGATTCGGCTGGGGCTTACCCGTTTTCGATTTCCAAGAGCAAGAAGATGAAACAAATGATAAATTACCGAAGAAAACGAAATAATTGATAGCAATTATATTCTATAAAAACGTGGTATTACATTTAGCTTATGATTAATTAAAAATAGAGAATTTTTTATGAAAAAGATTTATTTAGTTGGCACATCAGGTTACCCTAACTATGGTGATGAATTAATCCTGAAAAATTGGGTATCTTTTATTATAAAACAACACCCCAATGCCGAATTGTGGCTTGATGTTCCATTTCCAACTATTATTCAAACATATTTTCAAAAAGGAAATATTAAAGTTACAAATACAATTTGGCGATTAATAAATGAATATTACCGTGAAGATCATTCTGATTTTTTTAATATTATCCAAGAAAAGCTATGCCATTTAGGAACTCCTCATTATGATTTATCATTGTTAAATCTACGTAACATCGATATTTTTCATATTATTGGTGGTGGTTATATAAATAATATTTGGCCACATCACTTAGGTATTTTATATTCAGCCATTATACTAAAAAAACATTTCAATAGAAAAATATATGGTACTGGTCTAGGACTAATGCCTGCAATTACATCTTCAGAACATTATAAAGAACTAATAAAACAATTTGATTATTTTGAAGTCCGTGATGCTGAAAGTGCAAATTTTTTAAATATTCAATTAGGATATGACGATGCTTATCTAAATCACTTTAATCAAAGATCAAATAATCCTGACTGGCAAGAGAGAATTCCTGATGTATTAATTTGCATACAAAATGATACAATTGATAAAGAGAAATTAAATACAGTAGTTCAAATAATTAGAGAACGGATTGTAGAACACCAACAACAAGGCTTAATAATTGGTTATATAGAAGCAATACCTGGACAAGACCGAATTGCATTTGAATTATTACAAGATTTAATACAACCTCATTATTTTTTCAATGCTGCCGAAGTGATTACTTATGGCCTTCCTATTAAGGAAAATCAAATCTGGTACAGCACCCGATTTCATCATCATCTTGAAGCATCGTTATTTGGATTAAAAGGCGTTGCGGTGAGTTTAAATCCCGGATATTACGATATTAAACATAATTCATTATTAAAAAATGGAACAGGTTGGGCAATTTGGTATGGAAATGATGTATTGCCATATCCAAATATAAATAGTGGATTTATTGAAAATATAAAAAAAATCACTCACAAAAAACAAGAAATAGCTAATATGATTTATTGCGAAGGTTCTTATGATATTTCTAACAGAGAGGGAGTTATCCCCCCCCATGAATAACATATCTACTAATTCACGTTTGACTTATAAAAGAAATTTATATAAAGCTCACCTGGAAAATGTTAGCATCAACAGGTAATCTTAAGCTACACCATATTTTTTGCAATAACAAGGGATTCGATATGTTAGAACAAATGGGCAAACAGGCCAAAGACGCAGCGTTTATTTTAGCGCAGTTAAACACCACTGAAAAAAATCATGCACTCAGTATCATTGCTGAGCAATTAGAGCAACAAGCGGATCGTATTCTTGCAGCGAACCAAAAAGATATTGAAATCGCGAAACAAAACGGTTTATCTGAAGCCTTAATTGATCGCCTATTATTAACCGAGGATCGTCTAAAAGGCATTGCCAATGATGTGCACCATGTGATTTCTCTTGCCGATCCTGTGGGTAAAATTATTGATGGGGGCACCTTAGATAGCGGATTAAAGATCGAACGTGTTCGTACACCGCTTGGCGTAATTGGTACCATTTACGAAGCACGTCCTAATGTAACCATTGATGTGGCAAGCCTTTGCTTAAAAACAGGTAATGCGGTGATTTTACGTGGAGGAAAAGAAACACAACATTCCAACCAAATTTTGGTGGAAGTGGTACAAAATGCCCTTGAACAGGCTGGCTTACCACGCCATGCAGTTCAAGCCATTACGGATCCGAATCGTGAACTTGTGATGCAACTGCTTAAATTGGATCGCTATGTGGATATGATTATTCCTCGTGGCGGTGCTGGTTTACATGAGCTTTGTAAACAACATTCCACTATTCCGGTGATTGTCGGTGGTGTAGGTGTTTGCCATCTTTTTGTGGAAGAAAGCGCTGACCAAGAAAAAGCCCTTGCGGTGATTGCGAATGCAAAATGCCAACGTCCAAGCACATGTAATACGCTGGAAACACTTTTAGTTCAGCGCTCGATTGCTGATGCTTTCCTACCCAAACTTGCAAAATATTTAGCCGAGAAAAAAGTGAAATTCCATGCAAAATCGACCGCACTTTCGATTCTTCAAGCTGCAAATGTCGATGTGCAAGAAGTGACTGAACAAGCACTACGCCAAGAATGGGGTTCACTCGATCTCAATGTTGTGGTGGTTGAAAATATGGATGCGGCAATTGCTCATATTCGTGAATATGGCACACAACATTCAGAAAGTATCTTGACGGAAAACCAACGATTAGCCACACAATTTATCAATCAAGTGGATGCAGCTGCCGTGTATGTGAATGCAAGTACTCGATTTACCGATGGCGGACAATTTGGTTTAGGTGCAGAAGTGGCGGTAAGTACCCAAAAACTTCACGCTCGCGGCCCAATGGGATTAGAAGCCTTAACCAGCTATAAATGGGTTTGTGTCGGCGATTACACTTCCCGCAAATAATCTGTTTTGTCTATAAAAAAACCGCACCTTGAAAGCATCAAAGTGCGGTTATTTTTTATCTCGTTTTTAGTATTTACCAAATAATTTCATCGCAGGTAAGACAATCGCACAAGCAATCGCGCCTACAATCACACCCACGACTAACGTCGCTACATTACCTAATAAGCCATCCACTAATTGATAATCAGCGAGCAAATGATGAATGAAATCCACATTATGTACGAAAATACCACCACCGACTAAGAACATCGCAAGCGTACCGATAAAACTAAGTAAACGCATAAATTTAGGCATAATCACTAAAATTGCGTTCCCGATTGACTTCGCCACACCACCTTTTTTGATAAGGTATAAACCGAAATCATCTGTTCTAACAATCAACGCAACCAAGCCATAAACAAAAATAGTAATCCCGATACCCACTACCGAAAGAGAAATGATACGTATCAGCAAGCTCGCTTCAGTTAATTCACCTAATGCAATAATGATAATTTCAGCGGAAAGAATAAAATCAGTACGAATTGCCCCTTTAATTTTAGCGGCTTCATTAAAGGTTGTTTTTTCTTCATGCTCTTCATGAGCAATAAATTTATGTAGAATTTTCTCTACACCTTCAAAACACAAATACGCCCCACCAATCATTAGAAGTGGCACGATCAACCAAGGTAAAAACGCAGAAAGCAGTAAAGCAATTGGAATTAAAATGACTTTATTAACTAACGATCCTTTGGTGACAGCCCAAACAATGGGTAATTCACGATCGGAAGATGCCCCTGTTACCTGATTAGCATTTAAGGCTAAATCATCGCCTACTACGCCAACGGTTTTCTTGGCTGCCATTTTGGTCATCAAGGCAACATCATCAAGAATCGATGCAATATCATCAATAAGAATAAAAAGAGAGCTAAATGCCATATTCTTTCCTTTATAAAATTAAAATTTAGAGAAATGAGTTTTAGACTGGTCGAATACTTTCCACATCCAACTTCGCATCAAACTCTTTTTGTAATAAAAGCAGTTTTTTATCTTGCTGTAAATCCGTACGTGCCTGTTCACGCAAGTCTTGATAAACTTTTTTGCGGTAATCCATCGGGGTTAAAACATCGGAATCTTCAACAAAAATCGACAATTTAACTGGTTTTTCATATAAACGTTCAAGATGTTCCACTAAATTTTTAATATTTCGATCTTGTTTTAAATGCGCTTTTTCAGAATGAAGCCCGAGTTGAATTTCATCTTCTGTTTGCGACTTAATGAAGCAATTTAATGCTAACTCTTTTGAAAAACCCATCACACTTGAACGTTCAACGATATCCGTCCAGGGATCTTGTTTTTGCGTAATTTGAATAATTTTCTCACGCAATTCTGGTGTCACATCTTTCAACATCGCCTGTTTAATATCAGAAGGACGCACACCGCTATCCACTTTGGCTAAATCTGGATTACTCCACTCCCAACGGTAAGTTTCCGCATCGAGAATTTCTTGCTCTTCCGCATCCATTTCAGCATTGTCATCAATGGTATTTTCCACCGTTTCAATACCTTGCTTTAACTCGTCAGCTTGTTGAGTCATTGGATTTGGTTCCGCGGCTTTCGGTTGTGTCGCTTTCGGTGGTGTCATCTCTCGCACAGGAAGTGCGGTCATTTTTGGTGAATTTTTTTGCTCATCTAACTCTTGAAGATGATGCAAGGTTTCTTCCACTGCAGCTCGCTGTTCATCATGATGATGCTGGCGTTCTGATTGCTCAATTTTCGTTAATTGATTCAATGCCTCTAGCGCAGCAAGGCTGGCTAAATTCAATGAAGACGTGGTTTGAGAGGAAACTGGTTGAGAAGACGAAGAATGCACAACTGACGATTGAGCCATTGGCTTTTGCGCTTGTGCTGAATAATTTGCTTTGATGTTTTGCGACAGCACCGGCATATCCACATAGCCAGAAACAGGCTGATTTTCAACCGCACTTTTCTGTGTATTTTGTTCAGAGGATAGCCCGCCTTGTTTAGGCGTTTGTGCTGCCGTAAGGAACTTTGGGTGGAATGCCAATGCCCTCAACAATGTCATTTCTGCACCAATTCGACGATTTGGTGCGGAGGCCAATTCTTTTCGACCTGATACAATTACTTGATAGAAAAATTGTACGTCTTCCGGTGAAATATGTTTGGCTAGAAAACCTAAGTGATCGTTTTCGTCTGTAGCGTTTTTAGCAAGCAACTGCATTAAGGCAATTTGATGCAATTTCTCTGCTGTTTCTGCCAATAACTCATCCCAATCGCCCGCTTTTTCTGCCACCGTTTGGATGGTTTTCATTAAACGCTCACCGTTACCTTGGTGTAAGGCGTAAATGATTTCAATCGGCTGATCTTCATCTAATAGCCCAAGCATGGTATTCACCACATCGGTGGAAACTTTACCGTTGCCCATGGCTATCGCTTGATCCGTTAAACTTAAGCTATCACGAATACTTCCCTGTGCCGCTTTGGCTAATTTATCCAATGCTGGCGTATCAAAAGGAATATTTTCGGCAGTAAGCACGCGATTAAGATGCGCTGAAATTTGCGGTTCATCTAATGCTTTAAGATGAAATTGCATGCAACGGGATAAAATTGTAATCGGTAATTTTTGTGGATCCGTTGTAGCCAATAAGAATTTCACATATTCAGGTGGTTCTTCCAAGGTTTTTAACAACGCATTGAAAGAATGGCGAGAAAGCATATGGACTTCATCGATAAGATAGACTTTATAGCGCCCTACTACCGGCTTATATTGCACATTGTCTAACAGCTCACGCGTATCTTCTACTTTGGTACGAGAAGCCGCATCGATTTCAATTAAATCAATAAAGTTGCCCGCTTCGATCGCTTTGCAGTTTTCACATTCACCACAAGGATCGGCAGTAATACCGTTTACACAATTCAAGCCTTTCGCAAATAAACGAGCAATGGAGGTTTTACCTACGCCACGAGTGCCGGAAAATAAATAAGCATGATGTAAACGGTTTTCTTTTAAACCGTTTTCCAAAGCAGTGAGTACATGGCTTTGCCCCACTACTTCAGAAAAGTTTTTTGGTCGCCATTTTCTGGCTAAAACTTGGTAGCTCATCGCATCTCTTTAAAAATTAATGGCCTTCAAAATTCACTAAGGTGTAGCAATCAATGCCTAAATCATGTAAGCGTTTTTCGCCCCCTAATTCTGGCAAATTAATCACAAAGGCAGCATGTTTCACTTCACCACCTAAACGCTGAACTAATTTCACGGTAGCTTCAACTGTACCGCCCGTTGCTAACAAGTCATCAATGATTAACACATTATCATCTTGAGAAATGGCATCAGTGTGCAATTCAAGGGTGTCTTGACCATATTCTAACTGATAAGACTGTGCAATCACTTCACGAGGTAATTTGCCCGGTTTACGAACGGGGATAAATGGCAAGCCTAATGCTAATGCAACTGGCGCACCAAAAATAAATCCACGAGACTCGGTACCAATTACTTTTGTGAGTCCTTGATCTTTATACTTTTCAACGATCAAATCGATTGTGGCTTTAAAAGCCGCAGGCACTTCGAGCAAGCTCGTAATATCACGGAAAATGATGCCTTCTTTTGGATGATTTGGGATAGATTTGATAGAAGATTTGATTAATTCAAGTTGTTTGTTCATAAATAATTGCTCAAAAAAGAGTAAGAAAAAATCCTGTTTTTAGGCACGCATTCTAGCATATAAAAATGCAAAAGTGCGGTGAATTTTGACCGCACTTTTGTAAATAAAATGAATTAATCTGGGTAAATATCTTCCCCGTCTTTTCGAGTGCGAAGAAGCTGTAAAATCCAGACATATTGTTCGGGTGTTGGCGTAACAAAATACTCAATTTCTTCATTCATCGCACGGGCTGATTGCTCAGGATCGTCGCTTAATTGCATCGGTGGGCGAATTTCTATTTCATACTTCCCACTCTTGGCGTTATAGCGTGGGAACATCGGAATAACTACTGCTTTCGCTAATTTCGCCATTTTGTTTAAGCCTGGAAGTGTGGCTTTATAAGTGGCAAAGAAATCCACAAAGACACTTTGCTCAGCGCCAAAATCTTCATCAGGAAGATAATACCCCATTTGACCTTGTTTGATGTGTGCTAAAAATGGCTTAATACCATTTTGGCGTGCATGCATTTTTCCACCAAAACGCTGACGCACTAAGGTCCATAGCCAATCCACCAATGGATTTCGATGCGGATTATACATGGATGTCATCGGCATGCCGTGTGTATGCAAAATAATGCCAGAGGCATCTATCGCCCAACCATGTGGTACCATCAAAATGATGTTATGCCCTTCGGCTTTCGCTTTTTTAATATGTTCAATACCAATAAACTCGCTGCGTTTTTGTAAATGTTTTTTCGAACGAATGGCAATCTCACCAATACCGAGCATGACTTGTGCGACCGTCACAAACATCTCTTCAATCACTTTGTCACGCTGCTCTGCAGTCCAATCTGGGAAACAGAGTTTCAAATTAATCTCGGCACGAATACGTGGTTTACCGATTTTTTTCGTCAACGCGCGAGCCAATTTCTCGGCTAATTTATCGCGTAAGCGAAATGGCACAAACGCCAATAATAAAAGCACAAAAATACCGAGCCAAATGCCCCAATTTTTCGGGTGCAAATATGACCATGAAAAATGTGGTTCATAGCCCGTTCGTGCCGTAATACGTAATTTTTTTTGAGAATCTGTCATAATCAATCGTTAAAAATGAAACCAACCTTGATCATACGCCATTTTTATCGTCATGATAAATGACATAATCACCACCATCGGTCTGATCAGTTGTTTGCCTTTTGCCATCACCATTTTGGCACCTAAATTTGCACCTATCAGGCTTCCTGCCATCATCACTAAACCGACAGTCCAAATCACATGACCACCAATAAAGAAGAAAATTAATGAGGCAAAATTTGAGGTTAAATTCATCACTTTCGCATGCGCAGTTGCTTTGGTGAGATTAAATCCAAGCAATGTGACACAAGCCAAGTTCATTAATGACCCCGTCCCAGGCCCAAAAAAGCCATCATAAAAACCCAGAAGAGAGCCAAAACATAACGCAAAAATACCGTAAGAAATTCGTTGTTTGCGATCACTTTCGCCCAATTTAGGCGTAAATAAAAAGTATAAGCCGATCGCTAAAATAAGAAATGGAAGCCCTTTTTTAATTAATGATGCATCTAAACTTTGAATAAGCAAAGTACCAATCACCGAGCCGATAAAAATCATCAGTAAGATGAAAGAAAACTCCGATAAATTGACCGCTCTTTTACGCAAAAAGTAAATACTTGCCGACAACGCACCGCCGAATGCTTGTAATTTATTTGTACCTAGCGCCATAGCAGGTGGCATGCCTGTCATTAATAAGGCAGGGATTGTAATTAAGCCTCCGCCACCCGCTATCGCATCAATAAATGCGGCAATAAAGGCAGCAGCAAAAAGCATGACTAATATATCAATCCCCAACTCCATTGTTTAACTCCTACTCTAACCATTCGCTACTATTTGGCGAGCTCAACACTTGTTGGCACAAGAACGGTTCTGGTGGTGTCACTTTTGGTTTAGAAGCGCCTGAACCAGGTTTTGCGGGTTCAAACCAAGAATAAAGTTCATCGCCACATCCATCACCTGCTGGTACCGGTGCTTGATCTTCACAATAAGCAGCATCTTTCGGACAAGCAATGCGCACATGGAAATGTGAATCATGGCCAAACCATGGACGAATTTTGTGTAACCAAGCACGATCATCACCCGCAGTTTGACAAAGTTTTAATTTAATTGCTGGGTTCACAAAAATACGGGTCACTTTGGGATCTTGCGCGGCCAGTTTGATTAACGTTGCATGATTGTTATTCCACACATTTTCATCAACGCGTTGTGCTTGGCGATTCACTACAAGTAAGCCTTTTCCGTCAGAATTTAACGCTTCACTGTCTGTCATGGTACCCATGCGCAACCAAATATCCGCATCTAATCCCATTTGATGGCTTGCATGCCCCGTTAAAAAGCGACCACCACCTGGCATAGCAATATCCCCAACCAACATGGTTGGTAAGCCTGCTGACTTCGCTTTTTGTCCAAGACGCTGTAAGTAGGCAATCATATCCGGATGACCATAATAGCGATTTTTATTCATACGAATCACTTGGTATCCCTCACCTTTATAAGGCAATGGCTCTGCCCCGATAATACAACCATTTGAATAGCTGCCGATTGGATTGGCTTTACCATCTGTTGCAGGAATTGGACGTTTAATTCGTTGCCAGTCTTGTGGCGAGGCTGTTGTTTGTAGCGAGAAAAAAACGCTCCCTAAAACAACCGCACTTGAAAGTAATTTTGCTAAAGATTTATTCATAATATTTCCTAAAATAAGTTGATTTCGCTTCAATAAAAGAGCACAAGAAGCTTAATTTAAAAGAGTTATTTGCACTGAGCCTTAAAACGCAATAAATGGTCGAGTAACACAATTGCGACCATGGCTTCTGCAATGGGTACTGCTCGAATACCTACACAAGGATCATGACGGCCTTTTGTCACCACTTCCACGGGTTCTCCCGCTAAATTAATGGAACGCCCCGGAATAGTGATACTAGACGTCGGTTTCAATGCAATCGTTGCAATAATTGGCTGACCAGAGCTAATGCCCCCTAAAATACCGCCAGCATGGTTGCTTTCAAAACCATTGGGTGTCATTTCATCACGATGTTGACTACCACGCTGTTCGACCACCGCAAAACCATCGCCAATTTCTACACCTTTAACAGCATTAATACCCATTAAAGCATGAGCTAAATCGGCATCAAGTCGATCAAAAACAGGCTCTCCTAAACCGACAGGGACATTCTCTGCAATCACGGTTAGTTTGGCGCCAATCGAATCCCCTTCTTTTTTCAATTCACGGATTAATTCATCAAATTTTTCGACCGCACTTTCATCCGGGCAGAAAAATGGATTGCTATTCACTTTATCCCAATCAATTTTATCGATAGTCTGTGGTGTAATCTTCACTTCGCCAATTTGACTTAAAAAACCACGGACTTCAATACCAAACTGCTCACGTAAATATTTCTTCGCAATCGCTCCCGCAGCAACGCGCATAGCAGTTTCACGCGCAGAAGAACGACCACCACCGCGATAATCACGAATACCGTATTTTTGCTGATAGGTAAAATCCGCATGCCCTGGACGAAAACGATCTTTGATATCGCCATAATCTTGTGAACGTTGATCACCATTTTTAATGATCATTCCAATACTGGTACCGGTTGTTTTACCTTCAAATACTCCAGATAAAATCTGTACTTCATCGTCTTCACGACGTGGTGTGGTATAACGTGATGTACCCGGTTTACGACGATCTAAATCAGGTTGAATATCGGCTTCCGATAATTCAAGATTTGGCGGTACGCCATCTACGATACAGCCTAATGCAATACCATGTGACTCCCCAAAAGTCGTCACACGAAAAAGTTGTCCGATAGTATTCCCTGCCATATTTTCTCTCTTTAATTAATGATTTTGGGCTAATTTTGCCACATCAATAAATGGAATTTCTTCACCTGTATCTTTATTCTTGATAAAGATATCTAATTGATTGAATGCAATATCAATATTATTTTCTGCAAATAGCTCATTCACGCGACGGTTGAGTGCATCACGCGTACCATGTCGATCAGACACTTGCCCAACATAAACATGTAGCTCATGATCTAATGTGCTTGCCCCAAAGGTTAAGAATAATGCTCTTGGTTCAGGATCTTTTAAGACGTTTGGTTGCTCATTTGCAGCTTGCAATAATAAACGTTTCACCAACTCTAAATCTGATCCATAAGCTACCCCAACGGACACGACTAAACGAGTAACGGTATTAGACAATGCCCAGTTGATCACTTGACCTGTTACAAAAGATTTATTTGGTACAATCACTTCTTTTCGATCCGGATCGATCATCGTAATGGCACGAATACGGATTTTAGCTACTGTACCTGTTACATCATTAATTGTCACCGTATCGCCCACACGAATTGGACGCTCAAATAATAAAATGATGCCGGAAACAAAGTTCGCAAAAATTTCCTGCATACCAAAACCGAGACCAACGGAAAGGGCGGCAAACAACCATTGTAATTTTGACCAAGACATCCCGAGCGTCGAAAATGCCCATGCACCACCAACCGCAACAAAAATGTAGGTTAATAAGGTGGTAATCGTATAAGGCGTACCTTGTGAAAGCTTCACTCGGGAGAAGATTAATACTTCTAAAATACCCTGAATATTACGCACCAAAATATAGGTAATCATGGCTATGATTAATGCAACAATCAAGTTAAAGAGTGAGATCGTTTCTGTCACCGCCCCCGCTTCAGTCGTTGAGGTTTGTTGCCACAAGGTAATATCACGCAAATAACTTACAACCTTAATTAAATCTGACCATGCATAATAGAGGATGACAAAAAGTGCGGCCCAAATAAAGAGATCGACAAAGCGTAGTAACTGGCTACGTACTTCATTTAAGGCTAATCCCTCTTCTTGTTCGGTAATCACGACCACACCATCAGAGGCTGAAGTATTATTTGAATCTTGTTGTTTTTGCTGACGTTTTTCTTGTAAACGTCGATAAGCTAAGCGTCTTGATGCAACAGTCACACCGCGATAAATCGTATGACGAACCAACGACCACACCACCCAGGCAATGTAGGTATAAATAATATGCGTAATTAAACTTAAGGCGGTGTAATAATAGCCTAAAGCGATTAGTATAATTAAAAGAACAGGGACCAATTGCAATAAAACGCGCATAATTTTTAAAAGCGTTCTATCACGCTGATCCTTTGTGTTTAAATTCAACGATTTTTCTGTACGAACAAAACGTGGCGCAATAATCACAATACAGAAAAGTAAGGCAACAATCGTATTAATTTCGCCGAGGACATCATTGGCTAAGCCTGTATCCATGACATTACTGAAAATCGATGTATTCAGTAATAACACAACGGAAACAATAATACGTTTTGTGATGTCTTGTAAGCTAGCCGCTCCTTCTTTAGTAAAGCCAAAATGACGTACTAAAATGCCGTTAGGTCGAAGAGTGGCTAAAACAAAACTAAAGAACCACCAATAGGCTGCCATGCGAAGTGACCATTCCCAAAATTCTTGTGGATTTTTCACCAAGAAAAAGCCCAACAATTGACAAGCCGCTAAGAACCAAAGGGTGCCAGATAAAGATAAAATCGCAGTATAAAATAACGCAAGTGGCGTATGCCAGTGGCTGTCAGAACGAAGCGTATTAATTTCGCCATTAATCACACTCAAACGTTGTTTAATCGATTCTTTAAATTTGAAAATCAACCCACCAATCACAAACAAAATAAAGACATAAGTGAATAAATACGGCAAATTATCAAAATTTGTTGGGAAGCCAATTTTCTTTCCAATGCCATCAAATTGTACCTTGAGTGACATTGGCAGGTTTTTGATCCAATCTAAATTAATTGGATTGTTACTTTTTACCCAGAAACTTTGTTGATCGAGTTTAGACTGAATTTGATCACTGATTTGAGTAATCTGTTGTTGGGTTAGCTCTAAGGAAATCGCCAAATTTAACTGATTATTCAATGACTTAATCAAATCAGAGGCCACTTTTCGACGTTCTGTTAATAAACTGGTTAATTGTGCTTTTTCCTCAGGGGTAAAAGACTTATTTTCATCTTGCTCTATTTTACTGATATAAGCATCAATATCATAAAGTTCATTACGTTTCTGAGTAATATCAAAGATCTTCACGCGCAAATCAGCGATTTGTTTTGAAAGCCCTTGAATATTTAAATTGGTCGGTAATTTTTGTTTTTGTTGCTGAATGATACGTGAAAGCACCAACGTGCCTTGCAAAGCACTAATTTGCTCATCAATGGTACGTTGGGTTTGAGTTAAATTGTCCAATACATTGCGCATACGCAATTCATCTTGCGTTAATGTATTGGTTTTCTCTGTTTGCTCAAGTAAATATTGGCTCAGCTGCGCATTCAGATCTAATTCTTTCTGAATGAATGGATTTTTTACAGTACTTTGACTTTGCTGTTGTACTTGCTCAACTTGGCTTTGTGTTTGCGCCAAATTCTTTTGATTGATCGCCTCTTGAATGGCTGCAATTTGTTTCTGTTGAGCTTGTACACGTGCATTCAATAAGTCATAACGGCTCTGGTAAAGAACCGTAAATTGATCGCTATTTTTTAATAAAATTTGATTGTACGCATTTTTTAGCTCAATCAATTGCAACTCAAGTTGAATTTGCTGTTTTAACAGTGCACTTGTCGTTGGATCAGCTAATTTCTGATTCAACTCTTGTGTACGTTTAAGATTATCTGTCAAGGCTGTTTGAGCGCGTTCAGACACAGAACTTTGTCCTGCAAGTTGCGTATTCACTGCACTTAATGAAGCTTGCGTGTCTTGTTGTTGGTTTGTCAGTTTCTCAAGCTGTGCCTGCAAAGTCGCTAAATTTTGTGAAGTATAATCAGGGTTATCTGGTGAACTTAGCTGTTTTTTAAGATTTTGACGCTCGGCATTATTCTTCTGAATTTCAGAATCTGCATCAATAAGCGTCTCTTGCAAATCGTTATTATTTTTTTGCTGGGTTTGAATTTGTTGCAAGAAATCAAGCGAAGCCTGGATTGTCGCGACATTATTTGTTTTTTCATCACCATCTGGCAATTTTTGCGCCTCAGCTAATTCACTTTTTAGTGTTTTTTCCGTCGGTAAATCAGCATTATTATTCTCTGCCCAAACAGGCTGAGAAAGCGCCAGCGTAAAAACAAATGAAAGACCAAGTGCGGTCAAAACACGAGAGATATTTTTCATTAAACTAACTTTCCTATTGTTGCGACAGCCAATCGGCGAGCGCTTTACGAGAAATCTTGATTGCCCCTTGGATTAAATCCTGCGGGAGTTCATAGTAGGCAACGGGTTGCTTAAATCGTTCCAATCGCCCTTGTAAAAAAACGTTGAGAGATTCGACCGCACTTTCATTAAATGAGGTATGAAATTCAACAATCGCGACAGGGCGATGGCCAAATTCCTTATCATGTTTAGGCAAAACCAAGACTTGTTTCACTAAATCTGATTGTGCAATCACTTTTTCAATTTCTTCCGGCTGAATATTTTCACCACCAGAAATAAACATATTATCTAATCGGCCTTGAATGACTAATTCGTTATCGAGCCATTGACCTTTATCTTTGGTTTGGAACCAACCTTCAGCATTAGTAAGCGGATCAACACACCCATTGCGCCAATATCCCATGGCAAGTCCCGTACCTTTTAGCCAAACTTCTTCATTCACTAACTTGAACGCTCGGCCAAGCAAAGGTTGACCTACACCAATTTTTCCATCCGATTGCTTAGCGAATACGGTAGAAGCCATTTCGGTCATACCATAACCGGAATAACTTCGAATACCTAATTCATTTAACGCCTGGGTTAATTTGACAGGAATTTGTGTTCCACCTAATAACACGGCTTGTGTTTGAATAGGTTGAGGATGCTCCGTCAAATAATCAAACCAACGCTGCAATTGCGTTGGCACGAGAGAAACATGAGAAACCTCACCAATAGATTGGTAAAAATCCTCTTTCGGTAAAACTAAGGTGGCACCTGTGTAAAGCCAGCGCCACACAATACCTTGTCCGGAAACATGATAAAGTGGCAAAGAAAGTAGCCATGATTGCTCTTTGCCAAAATTCATTAAGGCACAAACGCCTTCCGCATTTGCCAAATGAGCAGAAACATGATGCACCACCGCTTTAGGCAAGCCAGTAGAGCCGGATGTTAAGGTCATCGTTGCCGCTTTTGTAAAATCCGCTTTATGTTCAGGTAATGCTTCGGCTGCTAAATAATGAATATCTTCGGTTTGATAACAAAAATCCACACCATACACTTGGCACAATTCTTCTCTTTTTTCTTGAGGAAATGCAGGATTGATACCTAAAATTTTTGCACCTTTCTGAATAACGGCTAAATAAAGAAATAAGATCTGTTCTGAATTTTTACCACAAAAAGCGACCGCACTTTGCGTCGTCACACCTTCCTGTAAAAGAAAGGCTTCCACTTGATTAATTTTCTCAGCAAGTTCCACCCAAGTAAAAGGATCGCCCTGCGAATTTCGCAACGCGACCTGATTTGCATACGCTGAATTTTGGGCAAATGCTTGCCAAGGGAAGTTTTGCATCGAATTAGTTGCTAACGAAATAAGGGCGAACTTCGTCGATTAAATATTCCGGCAAATGCATAGATTGCATCGCTCCTTCTAGCATCAACATTTTACGACCACTATTGGTATTGGTAATCACCCAATATGGTGTATCTGGAATTTGTTTTGGTTTTGTGTGATTACCCGCCACAAGCAACGTTCCTTCATCACGAGCAAAATACACACGAGTACGACCTTGTAGGCTTTCTGTTGCCTGTGCGAAACTTTCTGGATTGGTACGATAAAGTGTACGTAATATACTTAAAAAACGCACCACTGCTTTTGACTCTTCTTTGAACTCAGCAGAATTCAATAACGCACGAACTTTATCAACAATATGATTGATAGCTTCGTCCGATTGTTTTTTTACTGCTTTTGGCGGCTCTGCAGATTCAACTTTTGGTTGAGATGCTTCGGTTGTTTTTTCCGTTAAAACAGGTTCAGAATGCACTACACTTTTTGCATTTTCAGTTGATACATCTGATTCAAAGAAATCAACCTTGCTTGTTGCGTGAGCGGGTAAATTCAACAAACGGCGAAGAATATCAGACGCACTTTCTCCAATAGACTGAGTTTGTGCCGCAATGTATTGATATAATTCTTCATCAACTTCAATTATCTTCATTTTTTTCTCTCCGTTTGCTAAAATTCTCACCCATTATAACGATTTCTAACCAAATTCTCACGCAAAATCTATGTCATCTTCCCAATTATTAAACCATCAATTTCACCAAGCAAAACAATCAATTAATTCGCCTACTTTAGTTTTCATTCATGGCTTGTTTGGGGATATGAATAATCTTGGTGTCATCGCGCGTGCATTTAGCGATAACTATAATATTTTGCGCGTAGATCTACGTAATCATGGGCATAGTTTTCATTCAGAAACAATGAATTACGACGTTATGGCTGATGATGTATGGCAACTTATCGATTATCTTCAATTAGATAAAGTGATCTTAATTGGTCATTCAATGGGCGGAAAAACGGCCATGAAAATGACCGCACTTCAACCACAGCGTGTGGAAAAATTAGTTGTCATTGATATTGCTCCAGTCGCAAATAGCAGTGCGGGACATGATGATGTGTTTCGGGGTTTATTTGCTGTGAAAAAAGCTCAGCCACAAACTCGTCAACAGGCTAAGCCTATTTTAGAAACTGAAATTGATGATCCGAGTGTCGTGCAATTTATGTTGAAGTCTTTTGAACCGACTTCAAGTGAATATTTTCGTTTCAATTTGACCGCACTTTTTGAACATTATGCAGAGCTAATGGATTGGCAAGAGGTCTCCGTTAATACGCCTACACTCTTCATCAAAGGTGGGCTTTCATCTTATATTAAACCTGAATATACAGAAACCATTCTAAAACAATTCCCTAATGCGACCTCGTTCACTATCAATGGTTGTGGGCACTGGGTCCATGCAGAAAAACCTGACTTTGTGATACGTGCTATTGATAGGTTTCTAAATAAGAATTAATCGTTTTAAATGAGAATTATTCTATTCAAATGAGAATTCATTTATGTTATAGTTCGCACAAATTGTAGGGCTTTGATCCCTCATCTTTTTTCTACTCACCTAATTTTATTTCAAAAGGAAAGAACAATGGCAGTTGTCGGTTTATTTTATGGTAGTGACACAGGTAATACAGAAAACATTGCAAAAATGATTCAAAAGCAATTAGGTAACGAACTCGTTGATATTCGTGATATTGCAAAAAGCTCGAAAGAAGATATCGAAGGTTATGATTTTTTACTTTTCGGTATTCCGACTTGGTATTACGGTGAAGCGCAAGCTGACTGGGATGATTTTTTCCCAACCTTAGAAGAAATTGATTTTACTGACAAATTAGTCGGTATCTTTGGCTGTGGCGATCAAGAAGACTACGCAGATTATTTCTGCGATGCGATCGGTACAGTAAGAGATATCGTTGAACCGCGCGGTGCGATTATTGTAGGGAACTGGCCAACGGATGGTTATACCTTTGAATCATCAAAGGCAGTATTAGATGATGGAAACTTTATCGGTTTATGTATTGATGAAGATCGTCAACCTGAACTTACTGCAGAACGCGTAGAGAAATGGACAAAACAAATCTACGATGAAATGTGTTTAGCAGAATTAGCTTAACCATCTCTAATTTAGCAAATTTAAGGGAACATTATGTCTGAAGAAAACATCAAATTACTCAAAAAAGCAGGATTAAAAATTACTGAACCTCGGCTCACTATCCTTGCATTAATGCAAGAACATAAACATGAGCATTTCTCAGCTGAAGAAGTGTATAAAATCTTGTTAGAGCAAGGCAGTGATATTGGTCTTGCAACGGTATATCGCGTACTTAACCAATTTGATGAAGCGCGTATCTTGATTCGCCATAATTTTGAAGGGAATAAGTCTGTTTTTGAGCTTGCCCCAACAGAACACCACGATCACATTATCTGTGAAGATTGTGGCAAAGTATTTGAGTTTACTGATAACATCATTGAACAACGTCAAAAAGAAATCAGTGAACAACATGGCATCAAATTAAAAGCACACAGTTTATACCTCTACGGTAAATGTAGCGATATCAACAAATGTGAAGAGAAAAAATAATTCTTGCTAAAAAAATAAAACCTTAGGTCAAAACCTAAGGTTTTTTATTCTCTCAACTCAAAGTGCGGTTAAAATCGACCGCACTTCTACGCATTAAGATTAAGCCGCTGATTTAATAATCACTTTTGAGTCATCCCAAAAATCTACCGGTGCATTCACCACCGGCTTGATAATGCCGGTACGAATGGTGAAATCGCCAAATCCTTCGTTTGCATGACGCTCATTTGCCCAGCGGCCAATCAGAGTATCAAGTTCACTGATAATTTCCGGAATCGTGATATTTTCTTTATAAAGACGTGGGATACGCACACCTTCACGATCCCCACCAATATGCAAATTGTAACGACCAATTGCTTTGCCCACCAAACCGATTTCCGCCAACATCGCGCGACCACAACCATTTGGACAACCGGTAATACGCGTAACAATATAATCATCAGCTACGTGATGTTTTTCCATCACTTTATCCAGTTCATCAATAAAGCTTGGAAGAATTCGCTCTGATTCTGCCATCGCCAATGGGCAAGTTGGGAAAGAAACGCAGGACATAGAGTTTTCACGTAATTTACTCACATCATCACGAATCAAACCGTAATCACGGGCAATTTGCTCAATTTGTGCTTTATCCTCTTGCGCTACATTTGCCACGATCAGATTTTGGTTGGCGGTGATACGAAAATCGCCCTTATGAATTTTGGCAATTTCCAACACACCACTCAGTAATTTTTTCTCATCGTTATCCACCAAACGACCGCTTTCGATAAACAAGGTCAAGTGCCAGTTGTTATCAATACCTTTTACCCAACCGATACGATCGCCGCGTTCAGTAAATTTAAACGGTCGAATCGGTTCAAATGGAATACCCATACGACGTTCTACTTCGGCTCGGAAATTATCTAATCCCATGTTTTGAATGGTATAACGACTACGTGCATTTTTACGATCGCTACGGTTACCAAAATCCCGTTGGGTTGTCACCACCGCTTCCGCTGCTTTTAAAGTGTATTCCAACGGCACATAACCCAGTTCAAGGGAAATATGCGGATAGGTTTTGGTGTTGCCATGCTCAAGGGATAAACCACCACCCGCCAAGACATTAAAGCCAGCTAAATTACCGTTATCGTCTGCAATCGCCACAAAATCCAAGTCATTCCCGTAACAATCCACGTCATTGAGTGGTGGAATCACCACGGCTGTTTTGAATTTACGTGGCAAATAAGTTTTACCGAGAATCGGTTCTTCCTGTAAAAAATCATCACTACTTTGGACTTTCTTACCATCAATCCATACATCTAAATACCCTCGGGTACGCGGTAATAAATGCTCGGAAATTTTCTTCGCATATTCATATGCCTGTTGGTGTAATGCCGATTCAATTGGATTGGAAGTACATAACACGTTACGGTTCATATCAGAGGCCGTTGCAATGGAGTCTAATCCCAGACTATGCAATAAACGATGCATGGTTTGTAATTGGCTTTTCGGCACACCGTGATATTGGAAAGTTTGACGATTAGTCAAACGAATCGAACGATAATAGCTGTGTTCACGGGCGAATTTATCCAATTCAATCCATTGGAATGGTTTAATGATCCCACCTGGTAAACGGCAACGTAACAGCATAAATTTCAACGGTTCGAGTTTTTCCTCTGCGCGTTCGGCACGAATATCGCGATCGTCTTGTTCATACATACCGTGGAAACGGATTAATTGAAAATTATCCCCACGGAAACCACCGGTTAAGGAATCCTCTAAATCATCTAAAATGGTACCGCGTAAAAAGTTACTGTCGGTTTTTAAGCGTTCATTATCAGAAAGCGGTTTTTCTTGCCATTCCAAGCCTTTTTGTTTGTTTTTCTCTGTCATTTTTTTACCCCACAAATCTAGTACACATCGCGTTGATAACGTTTTTCTTCACGCAGTTCATTTAAATAATCTTCTGCTTCATCCGGACTTAAATTACCTTCTTTAGCAATGACTTCGAGTAATGCTTGCTCCACATCCTTTGCCATTTTGGCTGCATCACCACATACATAAAAATAAGCCCCCTCTTGTAACCATTGCCACAGTGCCGCCGAATTTTCGCGGATCTTGTCCTGTACATAGATCTTCTTCTCTTGATCACGTGACCAAGCAAAATCGTATTTATGCAAGAAGCCATCTTTGGCAAATTGTTGCCATTCGGTTTGGTAAAGGAAATCACTGGCAAAATGCGGATTACCAAAAATTAACCAGTTTTTGCCACTCGCCTCATCGGCTACGCGTTGCTGCATAAAGGCACGAAATGGTGCCACGCCAGTACCGGAACCCACCATAATAATTGGCTTAGTCGTGTCATTTGGCAGACGGAAATTATCGTTATGTTCTACAAATACGCGTACAGCACCATCTTCTTCTACGCGATCCGCTAAAAAGCTTGAGGCTGCGCCGCTACGTGCTCGACCTTCATGTTCAAAACGTACCACGCCAACGGTTAAATGCACTTCTTCCCCTACCTCTGCAGGCGAAGATGAAATGGAATACAAACGAGGAGTTAAAGGACGCAATAATGAAACCAATTGTTCAGCGGTTAATTTTGCAGGAAATTTATATAACACATCCACAATCGGTGTACGTTGAACCAATTCTTGCAATGCTTGATTATCCGCAACCAAATCATTTAACTGTTCGTTATGCGCCAAGGCTGCATAGCCTTTCACAAAAGCCGGCGTGTTTTGAGTCAGCTCTAAATACGATAAAAGTGCGGTCGAAATAGTTTGCGTTTTTCCCTCAATTGTTACTTCTGTAGTAGGATCAATCTGCGCGAGCGATAAAATTTCATCCACTAACTTAGGATCATTGTCAAACCATACACCGAGGGCATCCCCCGCTTGGTAATGAAGATCCGAACCTGCTAAATCAAATTCTAAATGGCGCACATCTTTATCCGACTGACGGCCGGTAATTTTCTGGTTAGTGATTAACGTTGCAGGAAATGGATTGGCTTTATTGTATTGACTTTCCTTGACTACTGGGGCGGTTGTAGCCGTAGCAATACTTTGTACAACCGGTGAAGCCTGCACAGCCTTTTCTTTTATGATAGCAACAATATCTCGGATCCATTGTTCCGCGGTTGCACTGTAATCTAAATCGGCATCCACTCGCTCAAATAAACGCGTCGCACCTAATTCGGCAAAACGCTGATCAAAATCCTTGCCTGCTTGACAGAAATTTGGATAAGAACTATCCCCTAACCCCAACACAGCAAATTGCAGTTCGGTGAGTTTTGGTGCTTTTTTGCCGTTTAATAACTTATGCAATACCACGCCTTCTTCTGGTGGCTCACCTTCACCTTGCGTAGAAGTCACTAAGAGCAGGTATTTTTCATCAGCAATTGTTTTCGCTTTGTAATCTTTTAAAGCGACACGTTTCACAGCAATACCGGCTTCAGTAAGCTCTGCGGCAACTTTATCCGCCACCGATTTAGCGTTGCCGGTTTGTGAGCCTGAAAGCACAGTAATTGAAAAAGGTTCTGCCGAAAGTGCGGTCAAATTTGCTGCCAAATGTTGCCCTGCGACCTGTTGTTCTACACCGGAAGCTTGCGACCATGCATAACCGGAAAGCCATGCCAATTGAAGAGGCGTTAGCGTTGGTAAGAGATTCAGTATTTCTGTTGGTAATGGATTGTTGTGTTGCATAAGTTTCCCCACAAGAAAATGAGTAATATCAGTAAATTCACATTAAGAAAGCGCGAGTTAGAGAATCATACCGGCTGCTACTGTGTTATAAGTTGCTTCATCAACTAAAATAAAGGCTCCACCAGCAATATTTTCTTCATAAGTTGTGGCAACAATCGGTTTCTGTAAACTTAAACGCACTCTAGCAATATCATTCATCTTTAAGGCTGTAGCACCACTTTCTTGTTCGAGTGTATGAACGTTTAACACGCGTTCAATTTCACTGATTTTGGCAAATACGGTTTGCGTACCATGTTTAAGTAAATATTTACGGGCGGTATTTAGTGGGCGTTCATCAAACCAACAAATTGTGGCTTCAAGTTGCTTTTGTGGTGTAAGTGGTGAACTTTCATCTACAAATAAATCACCACGGGAAATATCAATATCGCGATCTAAACGTAAGGTAATCACTTCCCCAGCTACCGCCTGTGTCACCTCACCTTTTGGCGTAATAATCTCGGTCACTTTAGCTGTTAATCCATTTGGTTCAATTCGAATAGCCTGTCCCAGTTGCACGGAACCGCGCTCAATTCGCCCTTGATAACCACGGAAATCATCGGCTTTATCTGCATCCTGACGCACCACTAATTGCACGGGAAAATAGAAATCAGCATTGGAATGACTCACCTCATCCACACTTGGTAAATTTTCTAAAATTGTGAGTAAAGGTTCGCCTTGATACCAAGGGGTACTTTCACTTGCATATACCAGGTTATCGCCAAGCAGTGCAGATACCGGTACAAAATGTACATCTTTTAAACCGAGTTGTGCCGCCAATTGACGATACGCCTCAACAATGACATTGAATTTTTCTTCGCTGTAATCCAATAAATCCATTTTGTTTACTGCCACTAAAATGTGCGGGCAATTTAATTGACGTAAAATCGCTGAATGACGTTTAGTTTGTGGTAAGAGTTGTAACGGTTTCTCATCAAAATTCAGCTGAGAGGCATCAATTAAGACGATTGCAGCAGATGCAGTACTTGCCCCGGTCACCATGTTACGCGTGTATTGCTCATGTCCTGGGGTGTCGGCAATGATGAATTTACGTTTTGCCGTAGAGAAATAACGATACGCTACATCAATGGTAATACCCTGTTCACGCTCTGCTTCCAAACCATCCGTCAAAATAGAAAAATCAATGGCTTCTTTATTACCTTTCTCTTTTCCTGCGTTAAGGGTTTTGATTTGGTCGGTCAATAAAGCTTTGCTATCGTAAAGTAAACGGCCGATTAAGGTACTTTTCCCGTCATCGACACTGCCGGCAGTAATAAAACGAAGTGGGGTTGAATGTTGTGTCATATTTCTTCCTTATATTCTGTTAATTATTCTTTTGTATTTCGTCATCTTCGAATAATGGCCCCATATAAATCGCCTGAGCGACTTTCAATTTTTAGAAAAATTTGTACTGTTCGAGCGTAGCGAGTTTACAAATTTTTCGTTAAGAAAATTGAAACAAAGTGAAGAGGAGCGATTTAATTGGGGTGTGTTCTTTGCTACTTTCTTGCACAGGCAAGAAAGTAGAAATACTAAAAATATCCCTCTTTTTTCCGTTTCTCCATGGCGGCTTCACTGGCTTGGTCGTCTAGACGGGTAGCACTGCGTTCGGAAATGTTGGCAATCGCGGTTTCTTCAATAATTTCTAAGGGAGTTGATGCGGTGCTCGCTACCGGACAGGTACAACTAATATCGCCTACTGTGCGGAAACGAACATCTAATACTTCGCTGACATCATTTGGCAATTTAGGTGTTAATGGTGTCACTGGCACTAATAATCCTTTTCGACGTACAACTTCGCGTTTATGACTGTAATAAATAGGAGGCAACTCCAAATTCTCACGGGCGATATATTGCCAAATGTCTAATTCTGTCCAGTTAGAAATTGGAAATACCCGCATGTTTTCGCCTTTATGCAATTTAGCATTGTACAGAGACCATAATTCTGGACGTTGTGCCTTAGGATCCCATTGACCAAACTCATCACGGAACGAGAAAATTCGTTCTTTTGCACGGGCTTTTTCCTCATCACGGCGTGCACCGCCCATCAAGGCATCAAATCCATTCTCGGCAATGGTTTCTAATAAAGTGACTGCCTGTGCCGCATTACGCGAATCGGTTTCTTTGCGCAATACCACCGTGCCTTTGGCAATGGAATCTTCCACATGTCCAACGACTAAGCGCGCGTTAAGTTTTGCCACTTGTTCATCACGAAATTGGATCACTTCCGGATAGTTATGACCGGTATCAATATGCACCAATGGAAACGGTAAATGTACCGGACGATCGCCTAACTGAAATGCTTTACGGGCTAATGCCAGCAATACCACAGAATCCTTTCCTCCGGAAAAGAGCAACGCCGGATTTTCACATTCCGCGACGACTTCACGGATAATATGAATCGACTCTGCTTCGAGCCAGTCTAGATGTTGGTTGTTGAGTTCGGTTTTTGTCATGTTTTTCTTCCTATATTTTTCTACTTATTATGTAATCCACATTCCTTACTATCTTTACTCTCCCACCACCAGCGGCCGGCGCGAATATCTTCGCCCTGTTTAACTTGGCGGGTACAAGGATCGCAGCCAATGCTTGGAAAACCTTGATGATAAAGAGTGTTATAAGGTACATTGTTCGCTAAGATATAAGCCCACACATCTGTTTCTGACCAATCAAAAATAGGGTTGTATTTATCAATGCCACGCGCCTTATCCTGCTCGGCAAACGGTAGCTCAGTACGAGTGGCCGATTGTTCTCGACGTTGTCCGGTCAACCACGCATCAGCCCCGTGCAATGCACGATTTAAAGGTTCAATTTTACGGATATGGCAACATTCCCGGCGCAATTCGATGCTTTCATAAAAAGCGAACTTGCCATTTTCTGCCACATAACGAGCTGCATCAGAGGTAATTGGATGAAAACGTGTAATGTGCAAATGTGGATAGGTTTTCGCTAAGTTATCCAATAAATCCAAAGTTTCTTGATGCAGAAGGCCTGTATCTAAGGTAAACACCCCTATATTTAACTGCTCACGGGCAATCACATCAGTAATTACCATATCTTCCACAGCTAAACTGCTAGCAAAGCGCGCATCACCATGACGCTCAGCTATTTGATGTAAACGTTGTTGTAACTCTCGAGTTTTCTCAACTAAACGAGTTTCAACATCAAGGTTCACTAAGGGAATTTTCCAAAAAGTCGGCTTAAATAAACTCATCTCCCACTCCTTATGCCACTTGCCCAAGTGCTAAGCTATCCAGGGTAAAATGTGGTTGTTTTTGATGGTACTTATCCTCACCAAACCAAGCCAAATGTTCATGTAAGGCCACCACTTCGCCTACCACGATCAAGGCCGGTGTTTCAGCCTTTTCTGCCAACTCAGCAAGATTGGCAAGTGTACCGATCAGCGTTTTCTGGGTTGGTTGAGTACCTTGGCTAATAATGGCTATCGGTGTATTTGCCGCACGACCATTCTGTTGTAAATGTTCAGCAATGATTTGAGCCTTTAGGGTTCCCATATAAATGACTAAGGTTTGATTACTTCTTGCTAAGGTCTGCCATTCAATATCAGAGGCATCGGCTTTACGATGACCGGTCACAAAAATTGCACTTTGTGCATAATCACGGTGGGTTAATGGAATGCCTGCATAGGCTGTTGCGCCAATACCGGCTGTAATACCGGGTACCACAGAAAATGGAATTTGATGTTGAGCTAACACTTCTAATTCTTCGCCACCGCGTCCAAAAACAAAAGGATCGCCACCTTTTAAGCGAACAACCCGTTTGCCTTGTTGGGCAAGGGTTAATAACAATTGGTTGGTTTCCTCTTGTGCGACAGAACGACCATTGGCACGTTTCCCCACAAAAATACGTTCTGCATCACGGCGAATTAAAGAAAGTATCTCATCTGAAACCAGAGCATCGTAAAGCACCACATCGGCCTGTTGAATTTCCTGTAAACCATTAAGCGTTAGTAACCCAGCATCTCCGGGACCGGCTCCAACTAAAGAGACAAAGCCACCTTGATAGTTACTTTCTAGCTGTTCAGCTAATTCTTGTTCAGCTTGCGCTTCCTGTTGATTTTTTATGAGATTGGCAAAACGTCCACTAAACATTTTTTCCCAAAAACGGCGTCGTTCAGTAACCGAGGTCAATTTTGCTTTCACCTGATCACGCCATCTACCTGAAATTTCTGCAATTTTGCCCAAATGTTGCGGTAATAAGGCTTCTAATTTTTCTCGTAATAAACGGGCCAAAACCGGTGCTTTACCACCACTGGATATGGCTATTTGGATCGGATTACGATCAATAATGGAAGGAAAAATAAAACTGCAGTGAGGCTGATCATCCACCACATTGACCAACTTATGTTGGCTCTCAGCTAAATGAAAAATACGATGATTTAGCGCCTCGTCGTTAGTCGCTGCAATGACTAACATCACCTGTCTTATTTGTTCTGCGTTGAATTCTTTAGCAATCCATAACACTTTATTTTGCTGTTCAAGCCCCATTAACTCAGTATTTAATTGACGAGCCACGATGCGGACTTGCGCATTCGCTTTGAGCAACAACCCGACCTTACGAGCAGCCACTGAACCACCACCAACAACAAGTACCGGGCGACCGGTTAAATCAGCAAAAAGTGGGAAATAATTCATGGGTATCACTCCTATTTATTCACTTTATCAGCACGTTGAGCACTGATATATAGACGATCAAATAAACCGTTATCGACAAAATGTTTGGTATTAATCTCATCCCACGAACCAAAACGTTGGTTCACATCAAATTGATTCACTTCTGGAAAAAGCGCGGTCGTTTTAGCAATAATTTTTTTATCTGTCGGCCGAAAATAATTTTTTGCGGCAAGTTCCTGTGCAGGGAGTGACCATAAATAGCTTAAATAATCACGGGATAGCTGATGCAAACCATCTGCCTGGGTATTTTTATTCACTTCCGCTACATAAATTGGTGTGTATGCGGTAATGCTGGGATATACCACTTCAAAACTATTTTCACCTAACGTTTTAGCCGCAAGTGCGGCTTCATTTTCCGGAGCAATCAATACATCACCGATATTCCGTTGGGTGAAGGAAATACTGGCACTACGCGCCCCTGCCTCTAAAACGGGTACATTTTTAAGTAAACGCCGCATAAAATCCTGTGGTTGCTGACTATGTTGTTCGGCATAAGCTAAAGCAGATAAATAAGCAAAGCGCCCGTTCGCGGAGGTTTTAGGATTAGCAAACACCACTTTCACATCATCCCGTACCAAATCTGACCAATCTTGGATATGTTTGGGATTGCCCTTTTTGACTAAAAATACCATCACAGAACCAAAAGGAACGGCACCATTCGGTAATACCTGCTGCCAATCAGCATTTACTAAACCTTTTTTAACTAAAGCTTCGATATCATTACTTTGTGTCAGCGTCACCACATCTGCCGGCAAGCCATTTAACACGCCTAACACTTGTTTACTGGCACCGCCATGCGATTGTGAAATCATCACGTTTGAGGGGAATTCGCGTTGAAACGCAACGTTATATTCCTTATAGAAATCACGAATCACGTCATAGGACACATTCAGTAATACTGTTTTTTGTTCCGTGCCGGTATGCCATAAACAAGCTGCCAAACCGAAAGAAAGCACTGAAAATAAAGCGATTTTTTTCATTTTTACTCTCCTCCGTCATTACCCTCAATTTCGTGTGGCTAAATTTATATCGCAAAATGTTAAGTACAAAAAATAACGAAAAAGCATTTTATAGAACAAAATGAAATAAAAATGAAAAAGCAAAACGTCTCCTTATTTCACTTTGGAATATTAAATAAATTTCTGTTCTTTGCCATTATGGAAAAGAGCGGTTATTTTTTTGAACATTCGAAACGCTTACAAAGCTTAGGTATTTATCCGTTGTAAAAAGGTGGGGCAATGAAAACCGTATTACCAGGATTTAAACGAAGTATGTTGATTACATTAGCCTGGCTCGGCTCAATGGTATTGTTGCCATTAACATTACTTGTGCTCACTGCCTGGAAATTAAAATGGGCTGATATCGTTCAAATCATCACGAGTGAACGAGTGATCTCTTCCTTAACGCTGTCTTTTGAAATGGCGGCAATCGCGACGTTAATTAATATCGTTTTTGGTTTTTTATTGGCATGGGTTTTAGTGCGTTACGACTTTCCAGGTAAGAGTCTCGTCAATGCTTTAGTAGATTTACCTTTTGCTTTACCCACTGCTGTTGCAGGTATCGCACTTGCTTCACTTTATGCACCGACTGGACTGATTGGACAATGGTTAAACCATTTCGGTATTCAACTCGCTTATACCCCAAGTGGTATTGCGATTGCGTTAATTTTTGTCAGCTTGCCTTTTACTGTTCGAGCGATTCAACCCGTATTAGCGAATCTCGATCCTAGCTATGAAGAAGCGGCTCAAATTTTAGGTGCATCTAGATTGACGACTTTGCGAAAAGTCATCATCCCTGCTGTGTTACCTGCATTAATAGGTGGTGCTGGTATGGGATTTGCTCGCTCTCTCGGTGAATACGGTTCAGTCATTTTTATTGCGGGTAATGTACCACTCGTATCCGAAATTGCACCGTTGATTATTATGTCAAAACTTGATTTGTATGACGTACAGGGCGCATCAGTTGTTGCATTATTGATGCTCACAATTTCATTTCTATTAATTTTATTCATTAACTTAGCGCAATGGTCTGTATCCAAACGCATTAGCCCAATTCGATAAGAGGTATTTATGCAAACCCAAGCGTGGCAGAAATGGAGCCTAATTGCACTTGCTCTATGCTTTTTTACCCTCGTGTTATTACTACCACTATTCACCGTGTTTTACTATGCCCTTGAACAAGGGCTGGCATTATTTTTAACCGCCTTACAAGATCCGGAAGCCTTGGCAGCTATTTGGCTCACCATAAAAGTCTCATTAATAGTATTACCCATTAATATATTTATCGGCATCGTCATGGCTTGGGCAATCGCCTACTTTGACTTTAAGGGCAAAAGCCTATTAACCGCTCTGCTCGATCTTCCCTTTTCCATTTCACCGGTGGTTGTGGGGTTAATGTTCTTGCTACTGTTCGGCTTAGATGGCCTTTTGGGGGCATGGCTTGCAGAACACCATATTCGTTTTATGTTCGCCACACCAAGCATTGTTATCGTTACCTTATTCGTTACCTTTCCACTTATTGCTAAATCATTAATTCCAACCATGTCAGCACAAGGTACAAGTGAGGAACAAGCTGCATTAATTTTAGGTGCATCCACTTGGCAACTTTTCTGGCATGTCACTCTCCCTAAAATAAAATGGGCATTAATTTATGGGGTAATTTTAAGTAACGCTCGTGCAATGGGCGAATTCGGTGCTGTTAGCGTGGTATCCGGGCACATTCGCGGTCTGACTAATACCATCCCACTTTATGTAGAAATTAGTTACAACGAATATCAATTTATTGCTGCATTTGCTTGTGCCAGTTTATTGGCCTTAATCGCTGTAGGCACATTAGGGATTCAGAATGTAGTACGGTATGTGGAAAGAAAAAAAGCAAAAGGAGCATAAATTACAAATAACGGATTGATTTCGCAGCGTTAAATCTATCTAACCGCCTCAATCAAACACAACAAACAGGAATACCATCGCATGACAATACAAATCCAGCAGCTCAATAAACATTTCGGCAATTTTCATGCCTTAAAAGATATCAACCTCAGCTTTCCTGAAAATCAACTTACGGCACTATTGGGGCCGAGCGGTTGTGGAAAAACAACCCTACTACGCATTATTGCCGGATTGGAATTTGCCGATAGCGGACGAATTTTGTTTGGAGAAAAAGAGGTGACCCGAGTTTCCGCCGCAGAACGGGGTGTGGGTTTTGTGTTTCAGCATTATGCACTGTTTCAAAATATGACCGTCTTTGACAATGTCGCTTTTGGCTTAACGGTAAAACCTCGTAGAGAACGTCCCTCAGCAGCAGAAATTCACGAAAAAGTGACCGCACTTTTAAAGCTAGTAAAACTTGAATGGCTAGCCGATCGCTACCCTAATCAACTTTCCGGTGGACAAAAACAACGTATAGCCTTAGCTCGCTCCCTTGCTGTTCAACCAAAAGTCTTGCTACTTGATGAACCCTTTGGAGCATTGGATGCTCAAGTTCGTAAAGAATTACGCCGTTGGCTACGAGAATTGCAACATGAACTCAATGTTACCAGTATTTTCGTTACCCATGATCAAGATGAAGCATTAGATATGTCTGATCGCATCGTGGTGATGAATAAAGGTCAAGTGGAACAAATTGATGAACCGAGTCAAATCTATCATTCACCGCAAACCCCTTTCGTCACACAATTTGTGGGAGATGTTAATGTGTTCCACGGACATATTGATCAAGGCAATTTAGTCATTGGTGAATTTGCTCATAATTTACAAACACATAGCAATGCGACTCATGCAGTCAATAACCAATCTGCAACGGCTTATATTCGCCCTTACGAACTGACGCTCTCTCGTGAAGCACATAATGCCTTAGCGAGTGGCTTGATTCGTCATATTAATGCCATTGGTTTTATCGTTAGAATTGAAGTAGAAAGTTCGCAAACAGAACAACCGATTGAGGTGATTCTTACCAAAGAAAACTATCTCAATTCGCAGTATAAAATTGGTGATCACGTTTATCTCGTGCCAGATAAATTAAATCTATTTCAAGAAATGAATATTTAGAAAAGTAAAAGTGCGGTCAAATCAAAATCGACCGCACTTTTAGATTTAAAGGAGAAAATTATTTTTTACCTAATTGCGGTAAAACAGAATCTTTCCCTGCGGTTAACAAACCAACTTGAGAATAGATACTTAATTTTCCACGTGTATCTGCTACGTCTAAGTTACGCATAGTTAATTGGCCGATACGATCGATTGGATCAAATGGTGCATTTTCCACTTTTTCCATACTTAAACGTTCTGCCGCATAAGTTAAGTTTGGTGATTCAGTATTTAAGATTGAGTAGTCATTACCGCGACGAAGTTCTAATGTCACTTCCCCTGTAATCGCACGAGCGACCCAACGTTGTGCTGTTTCACGTAACATTAATGCTTGAGGATCAAACCAACGACCTTGGTATAACAAACGGCCTAAACGTAAACCGTTGATACGATATTGTTCGATAGTATCTTCATTGTGAATACCCGTTACTAAACGTTCATAAGCGATATGGAATAATGCCATACCCGGTGCCTCATAAATACCACGTGATTTTGCTTCGATGATACGGTTTTCAATTTGGTCTGACATACCCAAACCATGGCGTCCACCAATACGATTTGCTTCTAAGAAAAGATCCACCAAGTTATCAAAGGTTTTACCATTCAATGCAACCGGCACACCTTCTTCAAAACGAACGGTGACTACTTCTGGTTTCACTTCAACATTTTCATCCCAAAATGCTACGCCCATAATTGGTTTTACAATTTTGATGCCGGTGCTTAATTCTTCTAAGTCTTTCGCTTCGTGTGTCGCACCTAACATATTAGAATCAGTTGAATACGCTTTTTCTACCGACATTTTGTAGTCAAAACCATTTGCGATTAAGAATTGTGACATTTCAAAACGGCCACCCAACTCATCGATAAATTGTTGATCTAACCATGGTTTGTAAATTTTTAAATTTGGGTTGGTTAATAAGCCATAACGATAAAAACGTTCAATATCATTACCTTTGAAAGTTGAGCCATCCCCCCAGATATTCACATCATCTTCTTTCATTGCTGCAACAAGCATCGTACCCGTTACCGCACGACCAAGAGGTGTGGTGTTGAAATAGGTTGCACCACCAGTAGAAATATGGAATGCACCACATTGAATAGCCGCAATTCCTTCATGAGCTAACTGCGCACGACAATCCACTAAACGCGCATTTTCTGCACCATATTCCATCGCTTTTTTGGGAATGGCATTGTAGTCATCTTCATCGGGTTGACCTAAGTTTGCTGTATAAGCATAAGGTACTGCACCTTTTTGACGCATCCAAAGTAATGCCGCACTAGTATCTAGCCCGCCTGAAAAAGCGATACCAACTTTTTGACCTTTAGGTAAATGCTGCAGGATCGTATTTGACATATTTTCTTTCCTTCATTGTGGTTATGGTGAGTGAGTCTTTAAAAAGTGCGGTCAAAAATCACTGCGCTTTTCAAACATATCATCGGGATTTGGATAACGATAAGTGAAGCCTAAATCTCGACAAATTTTATCTGCCATAATGATTCGTTTCGGATCCGAATCACTACATTCAAATTGTGGTATGGATAAATCATAAAATACCGCTGCTTTTGTGTAATATTCTGCTCGCGTAGGATGAACTGGCGCGCAAAGATGGTAAACTCGCAATCCATTTGGATTCATGAGTAAAGCAGTAATAGCTTGAATGCAATCCTCAAGATGCACCAAATTAACCGGTGAATTGCCCTGCTTTAAATTGTGTTTTCCAGCTAAAAATTTAATAGGATGGCGTTGTTTACCAATTAATCCTGCAAGTCGAAGAATATCGCAATGAGATATATCTGATTGGAACAAGCACTTCTCGGCTTTTATCAGTGTTTTGCCAATTTCTGTTTCAGCTGAAAGTGGAGAGCTTTCATCGAATTGTCCCGATATATCAGGAAAAACAGAAGTTGAACTGGTAAAAATCAAGTGCTGTACACCTTGTTTCTTTGCTTGATTAGCTAAAAAAGCAAGATTTTCACAATACTGTTGAGAAGAAAAACCGCTAGGTGGCAAGGTGATTATCAGAGCATCCACATCGAAAAGAGGTTGAATATTATCAGGTAAACCATTCATCTTTTCTGAAAGAGAAAAAGGATAGGTTTCAATCCCGATTTGGCTCAATTTTTGAGCGTCCTCATTAGATTGTTTTGAGCCTTTTACACGCCAACCGATCGTTTTTAAGTACCGTGCTAGTGGCAAACCTAGCCAACCTAAACCAATGATCGCAACGGATTTCATACTCTTTTATTCACAATATTTTATCCATAAAAATCCCTGCTATTCTAAAGCATAGCAGGGAGTTTGTTAATGTTATTTTGTTAATAAATCCAACGCCTCTTGATATTTAGCCACTGTTTTTTCAATCACTTCCTTTGGTACTTTAGGCGCTGGCGGTTGTTTATTCCAACCACTTTGTTCTAACCAATCTCGTACAAATTGCTTATCAAATGACGGTGGATTTGTTCCTTCTTTATAAGTATCAACTGACCAAAAACGACTCGAATCCGGTGTTAATACCTCATCCATTAAAGTAAGTGTTCCATTTTCATCTAAACCAAATTCAAATTTGGTATCACAAATAATAATCCCTTTCGTGAGTGCATATTTTGCTGCCTCAGTATAAAGTGCAATGGCTTTTTCTCTCACTTGAGCCGCTAATTCTGAACCAATAGCTTTTTCACATTCCTCATAGCTAATATTGATATCGTGATTGCCCACTTCTTCTTTACTTGATGGCGTAAAAATTGGTTCAGGTAATTTACTTGCCTCAACTAATCCTTCTGGTAATTTCAAACCACAAATGGTGCCCGTTTGCTTATAATCTTTTAGTCCACTACCCGTTAAATAACCACGTACGATAGATTCAATTTTAATTGGATTCAAACGTTTACAAACCACTGCACGATCTTTTACTAAATCGGCTTCTTCTTTTGGTAATACATCATAAACTGAATCACCAGTAAAATGATTCGGCATAATATGCGCTAACTTATTGAACCAGAAATTGGAAATTTGGGTCAGAATTTCCCCTTTGCGTGGAATTGGATCATCTAAAATCACATCAAATGCAGACAAACGGTCACTGGCTACCATTAACATTCGTTTATCATCGATCTCATAAAGATCACGCACTTTCCCCGAATAGATTTTTTTTAGACTAAGTTGTGTCATTGCTTGCACCTTTAATTATAAGAATAAAAAATCGGTGGATATTGTACCGCACTTTAAGCGCAAACGTTTGCTTTTTTTTGTAAAAATAAAAGCGAATAAAAAAACAGGCTATAAAGCCTGTTTTTTGTATATCACTTGTCGTCTTATCGCCAAATTGCCCCTTTGGTTTTTGCTCCACGGATATTGATATTCGTTTTGATTGCACCTTTTAAATTGGCGCCAGTAAGATCTGCACCTGCTAAGTTAGAATTGGTTAAATTAGCGCCTTTTAAGTTAGCTTTATGAAAGTTAGCCCCACTTAAATTTGTATTTGTGAAATCAGCCCCTTGCAAATTTGCATTACTAAAGTTTGCATTAGCAAGATCTGAATTGGTAAATGATTGCCCTGCTAAATCTTGACCTGAGAAATCTTGTCCACCTAAAGCAGCATTAACTTTATCTGAAGATGAATTGCCACTAGAGATATATGTTGTTTCACCATTGTGAGTAATAACGGTGCCATTTACGACCGCACTTTTTTTGCCCGAGATAGTTTGTACTGACTCACCACCATCTGTCGCACTATTAACAATTCTACCATTTAGTGTAACAGATTGATTATTATCAGTTTGTGCATAGCTTGAGAATGCTGCAAAACCAAATAATGTGATAGCCAATTTTGAATAAACGTGTTTCATGTTTACCTTCCTTCATGTTTACTTTAAATAAATTAACGACTTGGTTCTAAACTTAGTAACCCTTCTAATGGATCATCTTCCTGCAGAGTTGTTATAGCTTTTGTGGCTTTTTCTGTATCAAAGCCAGCAATATTATTTTCTGTTTTAACTGTATGTGTATGATGCGCATCCTGTTGAACTACGACAGGGCTTGGAAGCATATTTGACATTCTTTGCATCCACATACTATTAATATTGCCACCCGTTGTTCTTCTTGATAACAAGAGTGGTAATACTTTTTGTGCTTCTGCACTGCCCTGCTCTGCAGCTAATTGGTATAAACGAATTGCCTCACCGAAATTCACCGCGACACCAACACCTTTATGGAAACGAACAGCCAAGTCGTAGCTCGCGCCTGCATCTCCAGCTTGGGAGCGTTCTCTTAATTCACCAATCACCCCTGTATTTGGTGGTGAAGAAACAATTTTAGGTACTGTTTGAACGGCTGGCTCATATTGGCGATTTGAGATAATGCGCTGGTTCTGTCTTGCAGCAGAACTTCCTAAACTAATCGCTTTTTCATTCCAACGCTGAGCTAATGCATAATTCCCTCTTTGAAAATGATGATTAGCTAAAGCATTTGCAGCCACATAATCTCCCATCACCGCAGCATCATTAACCAATCGCTCGGCTTTTGCATTAAATTGACTTAAACCTTTCTGGTATTTTTCTAATAGACCTTGCAAATATATTGCTCGGGCATATTTTAGCGAAGAAACTTGCGCTAAATATTGATTAGCTCTTGCAAAATCTCTCGGTAAATTACCACTAAATAGCAAATAGGCATTCGCCATTAACGCCTTTGGATTATTTTGCAAGACAAAATGTTCGAATTCGTCATAAGCATTTTGATAATCCTTATTACGGTAACTTTCATAAGCGAATGCCAGAGAAAATTCCGTATTTTGCCCTTGTTGAACGGCTGGACTTTTCGGCTCAATCGGTTTATTAATCACTATTTGAGCGTAAGAAACCGGAATCCCTGCCAGTAAGGCATAAACAAATAATTTAGATGTTAAATATTTTTTTGACATATCGACCTCCAGGATTATTTGTTTACTTCACTTGATAACTAACTGTTTTGATACCTTTTAAATCATCGCCAAAGATTGTTTTTAATTGCTCAGATAAGGCATTTATATCCTTCACTTTAAGCGGATTAAATGCATCCCCGAAGTTAGTTTGAAGCTTATCGGCCACACTATAATATGAGGCCATACACATCACACTTTCTTTACCTTTTTCATTTAAACTTAAAGTAAATGCATCAGAACCTGGAATTTTCAGCGAATTATTTTTAGAGGTTATACTCTCTCCTTGAACTGGATTTGGATAAACCTGAGTAATACTTTTAGATGCATCTTGGTAGAAACACGCTAAATAAGTAGAATCTCTATCTACATTAACATCTAACTCTAATGTATCACCACGACGGTATGATGATTTATTTAAGTTAATCCCAACATTAATTGGTGCATCTTTATCAGAATTTAATACTGGATATCCACCACGAGGCTGATCTTCTTTATCATCTGATGGTTCTAGTCCTACTTTTTTAAAGTTACCATTAGCATCTGTTTTTACATAATTTTTCATTAAGCGTTCATAGCTTTCGAAATTAATGAAACCAGAGGGGGTTGCTTTATTATCTTTTTGGAATGCAGATAGTGCCTCACGAAATTCTTTTGAACTCTTACCATCGACTTTACCACTGTAATAACCTAAGTTTTTCAAGCCAGTTTGGAAGAATTTCACTTTACTACTATCTCCCATTCCACCATACCAATCTAATAATTCACGTTGGAATTCAGGATGAGCTTGGTCAAGCGATAAACATTGCCAGTAAGGGACTTTGGTTAATTTACCTACTAACTCTATCGTACCTAAATCAACAAGGGTTCGCATTGAGCCACCTAATCCTTGAGAAAGGGCTCGCTCTAAAGAAAACTGAACACCTGTTTTCTTAATTTTAGCTCCAGCATCTAACCCTAGACCTTTACCTGCAGCAACAATTTCATTAGATGAATCAATACCAGGATAAAGCGTACGGGTTAAAAAATCCCCCACATGTAACTCTAGACCCAGTGCGGTTGTCATCAAATCACCTGAAATACCAACTTCACCATCTTCAGCATAAGAAAGTCCTAAGTTATTAGACTTACGTAATACATTTTGATCTACATAAGATACTGCCCCTGAAATATAAAGCTGCGGCGCTGGAATTTGCATTGAACCTGTTGGCAATAATAAGTTAGTTAATGTTTGTACGGTATCCTGCTTCAAAGGATCAACTTCAAAGTCAACAACTTTAAACACTCCGCTCGTTCTAGACATCTGTGATAATGCTGTAACCACCATCTCACCAACGGCAACCCCTGCTTTAGTTGAAGGATCTTTAATCGTTTTTATCGCCACCACTGTTTCACCAATATTACTTTGTTGTAATAAGTTATCCATACAGCTCAAACTATCACTAAAACTCGATATTGATCTAACAGGTTCTACTGCTGGGAGGTTATGAGTTGTTGTTGAACCAATATATGGTCTATCTTCCTTTAGATTTGTAGGTGATAAAGAACACCCCGCTAAATTAGAAATCAAAACATAAGAAATAAGAGTTCTAGAAAATTTCATAAGATACCTTAAGTTATTATTAATTATTTACAGACATTAATTACATCGCCTTTAACAACGACAACATTATTATTCTTATTTTTAGGACCATACCGACCAGAACTAGCGCCTTTTTGAGCAGCAACATTTCCAATATTTGTAGAACAATTTTTAGAACGTCCTCCCAAAGAACGGTCACTTGAAGTATTGCTATATTGAGAAACACTATTCTCAGCCTCATCTTCCATCTC
>ENA-OWLI01000010-OWLI01000010.1-metagenome-genome-assembly--contig:-NODE-10-length-42224-cov-8.975219_pt1 | contig 42224 bp, 35 predicted proteins | sample MGYA00245346_ERZ651096 | MGnify/ENA primary metagenome ERZ651096 (study PRJEB26857, sample SAMEA4031766) | metagenome | biome: human; feature: oral; material: saliva | place: Philippines | collected 2014 | study...
AAACATCACAGAATCGGTAGGGACTTTCTTTGCCGGCGGTGCGTTAATCGTGAACTTACGCGAATGGGCAAAATATAAGGAAGATAATTCCGGCTCGTTGTCGGCATGGTTTTTACATCCAGCGGTTCGTTTGGCGAATGATTTTGCCGCTTTGGTAGCAAGTTTTGAGCGGAGTAACGGCTTTGGTACGAAGGCGTTGGAGACATTTTATAACCGTTTAGATAAAGCGGTGGTGAGACAAATTCAGGCATTGACCGGGTTTAAAGAACCGATTGGGATAAAAGCGGCAGCCGGTAGAGGGACACAAATCGCCAAGCATCTGACACTGCAAAATGCGGGGCGGTTTGCCAATGTATTGGGCGTAGTGATTTCTTTTGCACAGGCGCAACAAGCTGTACGCACCGGCGACACCGCCGCACGTAATTCGGCAATTTTGGCAGGCTTGGCGGAAATCAGCTTCTTTATTTCCACCTTTGCCTACACCGGCACGTTCGTCGGCATCGGGGTGGTATTGGCAATTGGTGCAGTCTTAACTTCACTGGTGGCAGATAATGAATTTGAGAAATGGGTGAGAACCGGGTTTTGGGGAAATTCGGGGGATTATTGGGATGACCGAAGAGTTGAATTATCCAAACGTTTTTTTGAGGCTCAGAAATTATCAACTACAAGTAAATCAGCGGATGTACAAAAAATTAAAACATTTTTTGAAAAAGAAATGGAGGGCTTTTATAACCTAGTATGGGGGATTGGTATTGATACCACTTTAGCAAATCAGTATCAGTTGAAAGTCTATTGCCCAGCGTTTAAAGACAGAAGTAGCGTTGATAAACTGACGGTGAACATCAATATTGAAGATTATGGCAATATCGTTTCGATGATGGGAGGAGGCGTACCGGCACCGGTATCAATACCGACCAATAAGGTGAGAAAACAGTTTTTATCACAGGGAGAAATTTTAATTGATATGACACAGATTAATATATTGAAAAGCTACCGTTACACAAAAAATACGAAAGGAAGTAATATGCTCAATACCTTAACCGTCACGATAAAACACCCTAAATTAGGTGAGGATGTTTCCACCTGGTGGCGTAAAACTCATGCAGATTACTTTGAAAGCCAAATAGCTTACGTGGGAGCTAAATAAATGTGCATATCCAGCTATAATCCTGATGTGATTGCCCGCAATGTGAAACAGCTGGGCAATGGTGTCATTGAAGTCCGTCGCTATAACGACGGACATATCCGTGCCGACCTTTCTTGGGTATGGTTTTTATGTACCATAGGTTTTATGCTTTATGACTACTTTACGACGCAAACCATGTTTAGGGATGTGCAATGGGCTATCTCTGTCGATTGGGCTTTAGAAGAAAACTGGGAATTTCATACAAGCAATCTCATTGCTTTAGGTAAACCAATACCTCCTGGGTATTATGAAGAGTTTAAAGCAGGAATGGTAAATATGCATTGGGCAAGTTTTTACTGGGGTTGGTTTTACATCCTTTTTCCACTCTTCTGGTTCTTTATGGTTGTCTCGCCGAAATGGCGTCCTGTGCGCTTTGATGCCAAACGGCGTTTAGTCTATTTCTGGTCATGGGGTCAGCTTTATATTATGCATTATCCTAAATCTGTACAGCGCGATCGGGAACAGTTGCTCAGCTTTTTAAGCCCGGATTTTTTCACCCCGTGGATCCGCCCGAAACATTTCGGCAGTTTGGTGTTTAACATTCCGCACGAAAATCCGAATAAACGCTCACGTCGTGTGCCACTCGGTATTTACCGCCCGGCGTGTGAATATCAAAATCATGCCTTACTCACCTTTATTTTGGATTATCTCGGCTGCGAAAATCCGGACGAAGAATACGGCAAGTTCTTTAAAAAAGAAAAACGCATCACCAGTGACTACTTCAACTGGTTCTATCAATTTAGCCTCTTCCCACAAATCGGCTACAACGAGAAAAAGACTGAAGCGCGGATTCAAGCGTGGCTGGATAAAAACCATTAAAAACACAGAAAAATCTCACCGCACTTTAAAGATAAAAACGAAGTGCGGTTGTTTTTGAGAATGTTTTATAAATCATCGGCACGCGTTAGGAAATATACGTCAGCAAAGAACTACCGTTATACGGAAAACAAGAAAAAAAGTAATATGCTCAATACCTTAACTGTCACGATAAAACACCCGAAATTAGGCGAAGATGTTTCCACCTGGTGGCGTAAAACTCATGCTGATTATTTTGAAAGTCAAATAACTTATGTGGGAGCCAAGTAAATGTCCATATCCAACTATAATCCTGATGTGATTGCCCGCAATGTGAAACAGCTGGGCAATGGTGTCATTGAAGTCCGTCGCTATAACGACGGACATATCCGTGCCGACCTTTCTTGGGTATGGTTTTTATGTACCATAGGTTTTATGCTTTATGACTACTTTACGACGCAAACCATGTTTAGGGATGTGCAATGGGCTATCTCTGTCGATTGGGCTTTAGAAGAAAACTGGGAATTTCATACAAGCAATCTCATTGCTTTAGGTAAACCAATACCTCCTGGGTATTATGAAGAGTTTAAAGCAGGAATGGTAAATATGCATTGGGCAAGTTTTTACTGGGGTTGGTTTTACATCCTTTTTCCACTCTTCTGGTTCTTTATGGTTGTCTCGCCGAAATGGCGTCCTGTGCGCTTTGATGCCAAACGGCGTTTAGTCTATTTCTGGTCATGGGGTCAGCTTTATATTATGCATTATCCTAAATCTGTACAGCGCGATCGGGAACAGTTGCTCAGCTTTTTAAGCCCGGATTTTTTCACCCCGTGGATCCGCCCGAAACATTTCGGCAGTTTGGTATTTAACATTCCACATGAAAACCCTGATAAAAAATCCGCCCGCCGTGTACCACTCGGCATTTATCGCCCGGCATGTGAATATCAAAATCATGCCTTACTCACCTTTATTTTGGATTATCTCGGCAGCGAAAATCCGGACGAAGAATACGGCAAGTTCTTTAAAAAAGAAAAACGTATCACCAGTGATTACTTCAACTGGTTCTATCAATTTAGCCTCTTCCCACAAATCGGTTATAACGAAAAGAAAGTTGAAGCAAGAATTCAGGCATGGCTTGCAAAGAATAGTGTGTAATAATATTAACCCACAAAAAAACGACCGCACCTGCGGTCGTTTCGATTTATCGCTCAAAGGATTATTTTAATTTTTCACCTTTAAATTCACCTGTCAAACTTTCTAAGAAAGAGGTGATGTCCTCCACATCTTTTTGAGCAGGCTGTTTCACGTTACTTTGGTATTTCAACATTGCACTCACCGCATCTTTTAGCTCTTCTGCTGAAGCATCATGGAAATAGGGTGCAGTAAGTGCGATGTTACGTAAAGTTGGCACTTTGAAACGATGCATATCAAATGGATCTTTCGTTTGAGCAAAGCAACCTTCATCGGCATCAGTTAACGGTGTACCACGATCTTTAAAGTAATCACCATAAAGTCCCATGTATTCATAAGATTGGCCTCCCATCGCTACGCCAGTATGACAAGTATCGCATTTATGTTGTTTGAATAACTCATAACCGCGAACTTGTTGCTCATTCAAGGCTGTTTTATCCCCTTTCAAATAACGGTCAAAATCACTATTTGGCGTAATTAATGTTTTTTCATATTCACCAATCGCGTGAGTTAAGGTTTCTTTGGTCACTTGAGGATATTCTTTTAAGAATTCTTGTTTGAATTCTTCATCCATTTCAAAACGTGCCACGATGTCATCCCAAGAGTGGGAACCCATTTCTACCGGATTTGCTGGAGGATCTTTCGTTTAATCCGCTAAATCTGCCGCTCGACCATCCCAGAATTGAACAAAGTTAAATGTAGCATTAAAGACCGTTTTACTTTATAAATGAAAATTCCCCTAAAAATTAAGCAATAAAAAATGCGGCTATTTCTAACCGCACTTTACTTTTCGTTATCTCTCGTTTATTTATTTGGCGCTTGCATAAAGCGGAAGAAGTCACTGCCAGGTTTCAAAATCATCATATTATCTGAACCTTCAAAGCTGCTTTCATAGGCTTTTAAGCTACGAATAAAACTATAAAACTGTGGCTCTTGGGCAAAAGCTTGAGAATACAATTTTGCCGCCGCCGCATCACCACTACCACGCAATTCTTGTGCCGTTTTATTGGCATTCGCTAAGATCAAGGTCACTCTACGATCTACGTCTGCTTGAATGAACGCTGCTTTTTCTTTACCTTGTGAACGATGTTCACGAGCAACGGCATCACGTTCTGCACGCATACGTTGGTAAATCGAAGAAGAAACTTCATCCGGTAAGTTAATTTGTTTTACGCGAACATCGACGACTTCAATCCCTAATTCAGAGGTACTATCCTGCCCTGAATTTAACGCTTTTTTCGCCCCTGCCATTAATTCACCACGTGTACCTGAAACGATATCTTTAATCGTACGTGTACCTATTTCTGAACGCAGACGGTCATTCACTTTACGGCTTAATAAGCTTGAAGCTTGGTTATAATCGCCACCACCCGTTGCAGTATAGAAACGACCGAAATCGCTGATTCTCCATTTCACATAGGAATCCACCAACAAATCTTTTTTCTCGACTGTCACAAAACGAGTAGCAGAGCCATCTAAGGTACGAATACGCGCATCAAGCACTTTAATGCTATCAATTAAAGGCAATTTGAAATGCAAACCTGGTTCATAAACAACCACTTTATTTTCTGCATCACGTTGTACTTTGTTAAAACGCAACATGATGCCACGAGTGCCCTCAGTTACAACCACGACGCTGGAATATAGCACCGCAGCAATCACCACAATAATCGGAAGTAAAAATTTACGCATTAGTTAAATCTCCCTTGGCGAATGCCTTCATTTGATCGAATCGGTTGGGTCGTTTGCGTTTCTACATGACGTTCTTGTGTTGAAACAGGTGCAGAACTGACCGCACTTTCAGGCGTTGTAGTAGTCGGTTGAGCCGCTTTTTTACCCATTAATTGTTCTAATGGTAATACGGTTAAATTGTTACCATTATTTGCATCTAACATGACTTTCGGCGTATTTGCCATGACTTTTTCCATGGTTTGAATATAAAGACGCTCTTTTAACAAATCAGGCGCAGCTTTAAATTCAGGTAGAAGACGTTGTAAACGTCCCACTTCCCCTTGCGCATCAAGCACAACACGATCTTTGTAAGCAGTAGCTTCTTCTATAATACGCTGTGCGTCACCGCGAGCGATTGGCTCTTTCTCACGCGCATAAGCTTCTGCTTCACGAATATAACGTTGTTCGTCTTCCTGGGCTTTAATCGCATCATCGAAAGCATCTTTCACTTCTTCTGGTGGACGCGCAGATTGGAAGTTCACGTCAATGACCTCTAAGCCCATGTCATAAGGTTTGATAATATCGTTCAACGCTTTCCAAGTATTTTCACGCACTACTGCACGACCCGTTGTCAGAATATCATTCATGGTCATATGGCCGATCACATAACGAAGCGCACTGTCTGTCGCTTGTCCGAGACTATCATCTGCATTGCTTACACTAAACAGGTATTTTTCTGGATTTTGCACGCGATATTGCACAGTCATTTCCACTTTAACCATGTTTTCATCTTTGGTTAACATTGCACCTTGCGTTTTAAGCTCACGAACTTGTTCGACATTCACTGGAATCACTTTATCAATGAAAGTCGGTTTCCAGTTCAAACCTGGTTGAACGGTAGAATGAAATTCACCAAAACGTAACGTCACGCCACGTTCTGCTTCTTTAATGGTGTAAAAACCGCTTGCCCCCCAAATAATCCCTCCGATTACGGCGGCGATCGGTAAAATTTTACCTAAATTGAATGAAGGTATATTCGGCGAAGTATTATTTGAACCGCCTTTTTTATTGCCACCACCTAGTTTTTTCAACAGATTATTGAATACTTCTTCAATATCTGGCGGTGATTGCTCCTGATTCTTATTGTCTCTCGCGCCCCAGCCATTTTCATTTTGCTTATCTGATGAATTATCTGACTGTTTTGGACCGCTGCTCTGTCCCGGTTTACCCCAAGGATCTTGATCTGGACCGTTTTGCGACATTACGTTCTCCATTTGTCTAAAAATTTTAATAAGTTTATCGAAATAAATGGGGTTAGTCTATGAAAATACAAGTGGCGAATCAAGTTTTATAAAATAAAAAATCCTTGAATATTTTCAAGGATTTTCTTTTATTCATTTACTTGGTAAATCAAGGATTTTTGTATATTTTTTTCGAGTAAATCTTTCCCATCCCAGTGATAAAAGTGCGGTTGAATTTTTGACTGATTTATAAATGCCGCAAAGTAAAAAGGTAATTCATCCGTAAAGATCAATTCCCCTTTCGGACAATAATCTGAATAGATCTGCAGTTGCTCAGGCAAATGTATCACACTTGATAGCTTCACGATTCCTACGCCTTGTGATTTCAATACAGCTTCACGCAAACACCAACAGCGATAAAAGGCCTGCTCTTCGTCAGGTTGTTTAGCAAACCAATCTTGTTCTGCTTGTGGCGCAAAATGAGCCATGAGCGCAGAAAAATTCCGTTTTTTTGAAAATTCAATATCAATACCGACCGCACTTTTTTCTGATTCATTAATATGCAGCAATACAGCGACCCAATCACCAGAGTGACTAATATTAAAATCGATATTCTCAACGGGAAATTGCGGTCTGTCACTTTGTGTACGATAAATTTGCCCTAAAAGTGCGGTTGATTTTTTCGCTGTTTTTAGCAACTGCCAAAGTAAAAAATGTGCCAATCGACGACATTGATGACGTTGCGTTATCCGAGAATTTCCCTGCGGTTCCGTATGCAAATTCTCAGGGACGAACTCCCTAGGAATTTCATCAAAAGGAAAAGGTTGTTGAATATTGGCGTAGGCAATAAAAGTTGTCATAAAAATAATGAATAAACACGCAAGTTTGATTGCATTATAAAAGTACGGTTAAATCAACCGCACTTTTTTATTATTTCAACAAATATGTACGTAATTGTGCAAAATCGTCATCCATTTCATCCGAAAGTAATGGCAATTTATTGTGTTTATCCAACGCTTCTGGCAATGGAAGATCGAGCGAAAGAATACGCTCCACAGACTCTTTAAATTTCGCAGGATGTGCTGTACATAAGAAAATACCGGTTTCATCCGCTTTAAGTTGGTCTTTCAATACTTGATAGGCGATCGCACCGTGTGGTTCACATAAATAACCTTTTGCGTACATCGCTTTTAAGGTTTCTTCTGTTTCGCCATCACTTAACATACCTGAACCTAAATCACTTAAATTCCAGCCATTGCGTTTAAATAACTCTTCTACACGTGGCCAGTTGTTCGGACGACTAACATCCATCGCATTAGAAAGCGTGGCGACAGTCGCTTTAGGTGCCCAGTGACCTGATTCTAAATAACGCGGCACAGTATCATTCGCATTGGTGGAAGCAATAAAACGTTTAATCGGTAAACCTAAGGTTTTTGCGATTAATCCCGCAGTTAAGTTACCGAAGTTACCACTTGGTACAGAAACCACGATATTATCTCGCTTTTCTTTTGGTAATTGCGCTACGGCTTCAAAGTAATAACAAACCTGTGCCAATAAACGGCTAATATTAATGGAGTTTGCTGAGTTTAAACCAATTGCTTGACGTAGTTCGGCATCATCAAACGCTTGTTTGACTAACGCTTGGCAGGCATCAAAATCGCCATTAATCGCAACAGTGCGAATATTCCCACCTAAAGTACAGAATAGTTTTTCTTGTAATGGGCTGATTTTGCCTTTCGGATATAAAATCACGACATTGATGTTTTCTAGTCCATAAAACGCATGAGCAACTGCCGCACCAGTATCTCCAGAGGTTGCAGTTAAAATGGTAATTTTGCCATCACCACGCACTGCTGCAAGTGCTTGTGCCATAAAACGACCACCAAAGTCTTTAAAGGCTAAGGTTGGACCATGAAATAATTCAAGGGCATAAATATTGTCTTCCACTTTTTCTAATGGTGCAGGAAAAGTAAATGCATTTTTTACCATCGCATCTAATGTCGCCTTCGGTAATTCTTCACCAATTAATGCAGCAAGAATTTTTTGACTACGTTCAACCAATGGTAAGGCTAATAACTCATCAATATTGGTTAAAGCGGGGATCGTTTCTGGAAAGAACAAACCTTGATCTTTGCCAAGTCCTTGACGTACTGCTTGCGCAAAATTCACTTGTTCTTCAGGGTGTTTGATGTTGTACAAATTCATTGTATATCCGTTAATTATAGAGTTTTAATAAAATGTTATTCCCCTCTTTAAAAAGAGGGGGGAGCGATTAATTGCTTAACCTAGCTCTCTCGCGCCATCATTATCGACCTTACAAACGTGCACAAAGCCTTCATTGTTTTGTAAATAATGATTTTCTAAATAAGTCGCCAATTTTGTTGCGGTTTGCAAATCAGGTGCGATGGAGAAAATCGTTGGGCCTGAACCTGAAATTCCCGTCGCTAACGCACCTAAATCACGAGTCGCTTGTTTCACTTCTGCGAAATTTGGTAATAAAGCTTCACGATAAGGTTCTGCAATCACATCTTTCATCATCATTGCTGCAAGATTTTCTTGATGTGTGTGACATGCATGCACAAAGCCACCTAAATGACGACCATGAGAGATCACATCTTGACGCGTGTAGCTTTTCGGTAAAATTGCGCGTGCTTCAGCGGTTGAAACCTCAATGCCAGGGTAAGCTAAGACCCAATACCAATTATCAAAAAATGGCAGTTTTTGGCAAATGTTACCGAGAGATTGTACCATAAATTGCACACCGCCTAAGTAACAAGGTGCCACATTATCATAATGGATCGAGCCTGAAATACGCCCCTCTAGCTCGCCCATCATTTCTAACAATTCCATTTTTGAAAATGGTTCATCGTGGAATTTATTCAATGCCACTAATGCAGCCACGATAGAGCACGCACTTGACCCCAATCCCGAACCAATCGGCATATTTTTCTCAAGGGTCAAACGCAATGGTTTGACTCTCACATTGCGTAATTTTAATTGCTCACTAAACAGTACATAGGCCTGATACACGATATTTTTTTGTGGCTCTTTTGGCAATTTACGCACAAAATAACCCGCACTTTCGAGCTCAAAACCACTTGGAATAGACTCAATCTGTACGACATCACCTAATAATGAACCATCAATCGGTGAAATGGCTGCGCCTAATGTGTCAAACCCTACGCTAATATTTGCACTCGATGCCGGAGCATAAATTCTTAACATGTTAAGTCCTTTTTAGTGGTGTAATGTTCTTAAAATATCCGCAAAGATGCCTGCTGCAGTCACGGCATTACCCGCACCGTAACCACGTAATAGCAACGGAATTGGTTGATAATAACGCGTGTAGAATGCAAGAGCATTTTCGCCGTCTTTCACCTTATACAATGGATTATTTTGATCCACGGCAATGATTGACACTTTGCAGTGGCCATCTTTAATTTGTCCTACGTAGCGCAATACTTTTCCTTCCGCTTTCGCGGCTTCAACGCGTGCTTTAAATTCCGCATCTAATTGTGGCAACATCGCCATAAATTCATCAGCTGATTTACCTTCAGAGAAGCCTTTTGGTAATACCCCTTCCACTTCCACATCGGAAAGCTCAAGTTCTAGACCAGCTTCACGCGCTAAAATAAGCAATTTACGTGCCACATCTTGTCCCGATAAATCATCACGAGGATCTGGCTCTGTAAAGCCTTTTTCACGTGCAAGTGCGGTCACTTCTGAAAGAGAAAGTCCTTCTTCTAATTTACCGAAGATAAATGAAAGTGAGCCAGATAAAATACCTTCAAAATACTCAAGTTCATCACCAGCTGCCAATAAATTTTGTAAGTTTTCGATAACCGGTAAGCCTGCCCCTACGTTGGTTTCATACAAGAATTTATGTTGGCTTGCTTGCGCATTGCGACGTAATTCATGGTAATAGGCTAATTCACGGGTATTCGCTTTTTTGTTTGGGGTTACCACATGGAAGCCTTCTTTTAATGCGCGCGCATAAAGCCCTGCGACCGATTCAGCCGTTGTACAATCTACAAAGACGGGGTTTACTACGTGATGTAATTTAATGAAAGATAACAACACATCGAAATCAGAAGGTTGGGTTGCATTTTCAAGATCCGCTTTCCAATTATCTAAATTCAATCCGTTTTCATCCAAAAGCATTTTTGTTGAATTCGCTAAGGCACAAACACGGATTTCAATGTCCTTCTTTGCAAGGTATTCTTTTTGGTGTTTAATTTGTTCAATTAACTCACCACCAACGCCACCGACGCCAACTAGAAACATATCGACGACTTTCTTGTTATTAAAAAGAGCTTGGTGAGTCGCTTTCACAGCTTCAATTGCTTTATTTTGTGCTACTACCGCTGAAATCGAACGCTCAGAAGAGCCTTGTGCAATGGCCACTAAGCTAATATTCGCTTGTGCTAAGGCAGAGAAGAAACGAGCTGCGATACCTTTCGCTTGTTTCATACCATCACCTACAACAGAGATAATAGAAAGATCTTTTGCGACTTCAATTGGTTCTAAGTCATGAGCTTTTAATTCTGCAGCAAATTCTTGTTCTAAAATCGCTTTCGCTGCATCTGCTGATTTTACTGGCACACAGAAACTAATACTGTATTCAGAAGAAGATTGCGTGATTAAAATAACTGAAATACCGGCTTTTGACATCGCTGAGAATACGCGAGCGGCCATTCCCACCATACCTTGCATACCAGGACCTGAAACATTGAACATTGCCACGTTATCAAGGTTAGTAATCCCTTTCACTTGTAATCCTTCAGATTTCACATTGCCATCGATTATTGAACCAGGTGCAGATGAATTACCGGTGTTTTTGATCACACAAGGGATTTGTTTTGGTAATAATGGACCAATTGTACGTGGATGGATTACTTTTGCACCGAAATAAGAAAGCTCCATTGCTTCACGATAAGAAAGGCTTGGTAATAAACGAGCATCTGGCACTAAACGTGGATCACAAGTATAAACGCCATCCACATCAGTCCAAATTTCACAAACAGACGCATCTAAACAAGCCGCTAAACAGGCCGCTGAATAGTCAGAACCGTTGCGACCTAATAGTACTAATTCACCTTTATCATTACATGCGGTAAAACCAGCCATTAAAACGACTTTATCTTTACCGATACTTTTCGCATCAACGCGTTTTGTCGATTCATCAATATCAACCGAAGATTCTAAGTAACCGCCTTGTGCTAATAATTGCTTAACTGGATCAACAATGTGAACACTGTATCCACGTGCTTCAAACCACGCTTTCATCATGGCAATCGATAATTTTTCACCACGGCAGTCAATGGTTGCTTTAACTTTATCTTCTACTTTGCCTGCTTGGCGGATTTCCTCTAATAAGCCTTTAATTTGGGCGAATTCTGCATCAATGAGAGCTTTGGTCCCCGCAAGATCAAATTTATTATTTTCAGCGTGTAAACCATTAATGATGTTATAGAAAATTTCAATGGCTTCGTTAAAGTGGGTATCGGTTGGTTGGTTTAATGCGGCTTTTTCAGAGAGGGCTACAAGATGATTAGTAATTTTAGCAGGAGCGGATAACACACCGGCTGCTTGTTCTTCTAAATGAGCTTTTTCGATTAATTGAGCCGCCTGCGAGAAACGCTCAGGGTTGGCTAATGAAGTGCCACCAAATTTTAATACGCGCATGATAATATCCTCAGATGTTGTGATTTTTAAATACTAAAAAACCCGCACTAGACTGAATGCGGGTTTTCTTGATCCTGTTTGCTACGCACTAACCCGCCCCATTAATTGTCGTAATGGTCATAATAATGGTGGTAATCGTGAAAGTGCGGTTATTTTTCATTGTGTTTTAACCTTGAAAAAAAGATGTGTTTAGAAATACCGAAAAAGCGTGGGCTTGTCAAACACAAAATCAAAAAAATGAAGATTTTTTCTAAAAATCATCGCTTTGGTGTAGAATGAAGAGAGTTTCACATTGGTCAGGAAAGGAATTATGACAATTCAACAAGCACTCGAAACCATCCATCAAAAAATCCAAGCCTCCACTCAACTTGTTCATCGTCCTGAAAGTGTGGTTACTTTATTAGCCGTTTCTAAAACCAAACCCAATGAAGCGATTTTAGAAGCTTACCAAGCCGGACAAAAAGCATTTGGGGAAAACTATGTTCAAGAAGGTGTAGATAAAATTCAGTATTTTGAAGCACAGAATATTCAACTTGAATGGCATTTTATTGGCCCATTGCAATCTAATAAAACCCGTCTCGTAGCAGAACATTTCGATTGGATGCAAACGTTAGAACGTGCCAAAATTGCCGATCGTTTAAATGAACAACGCCCTGCCAACAAAGCGCCTTTGAACGTTTTAATTCAAATTAATATCAGTGATGAAGCCAGTAAATCAGGTATTCAACCGAGTGAAATGATTGAGCTTGCAAAACACATTGAAAATCTACCGCACTTACGTTTGCGTGGATTAATGGCGATCCCTGCACCAACAGATAATGTTGCTGAACAAGAAGCGACTTTTAACCAAATGAAACAATTATTTGAGCAACTTAAAGCTGCCTTGCCTCATCAACAAATTGATACCCTTTCTATGGGAATGACCGATGATATGCAAAGTGCCATAAAATGCGGTTCAACGATGGTGCGCATTGGTACGGCTATTTTTGGGGCAAGAGATTATTCGAAAAAATAATGAATAGAAAATAAAAAAGCGGTCAAAATTGACCGCTTTTTTATCTGGATTTCATTAAACTTCTTCGCTCTTTTCAGAGAAACGTTCAATCTTCGCACCTAAACAACGAAGTTTATCTTCAACGTGTTCATAACCACGATCGATGTGATAAATACGATCAACAATGGTTTCACCACTTGCGATACATCCCGCTAACACTAGACTGATTGATGCACGTAAATCTGTTGCCATCACTTCTGCACCAGAAAGACGCTCAACACCGTGACAAACTGCCGTGTTACCTTCAATTTCAGCTTTACCGCCCATACGAATTAATTCTGGAATGTGCATAAAGCGGTTTTCAAAGATGGTTTCGGTAATGATACTGGTGCCTTCTGCCACCATGTTTAATAAGGTGAACTGTGCTTGCATATCTGTTGGAAAACCTGGGTGTGGTGCAGTACGAATATTGACAGCTTTCGGGCGATTACCAAACATATCCAAGGTAATGGTGTCTTCGGTAACATCCACTTGAGCACCTGCTTCGCGCAATTTATCAATCACCGCATCCATAGTATCCGCTTTGGTATTTTTACATACTACACGACCACCAGAAATGGCACCCGCAATTAAGAATGTGCCGGTTTCAATACGATCTGGCACAATGCTGTGCTCGCAGCCAGTTAAGCGATCAACACCTTCAACCACAATATGATCTGTACCTGCACCTGTAATTTTCGCGCCCATTTTGTTGAGGAAATCTGCAGTATCAACAATTTCTGGCTCGCGAGCAGCGTTTTCAATGATTGTTGTACCTTTTGCAAGTGTTGCAGCCATCATGATAGATAAAGTCGCACCAACGCTCACTTTTTCCATCACAATACGCGTACCTACAAGACGATCAGCAACAACCGCTTTTACATAACCTTCGTCAAGCTCAATTGTTGCGCCGAGTTTTTCTAAGCCACTAATGTGAAGATCAACCGGACGTGCACCAATTGAACAACCACCTGGTAAAGAAACTTGACCTTGGTTAAAACGAGCCACCAACGGTGCTAATGCCCAAATAGAGGCACGCATGGTTTTTACTAATTCATACGGCGCAACGAAGTGATCAATTTTAGAACAATCTAATAATACTGCACCTTCAATATCACGCTCTGCCACCACGCCAAGTTTACGTAAGATTTTTAAGGTAGTATCGATATCTTTGAGTTCCGGTACATTTGTTAATTTAACCGGCTCAGTTGCCAAAATTGCAGCAAAAAGAATAGGAAGTGCAGCATTTTTTGCACCTGAGATGGTTACAGTACCACTTAAGCGAGACTGCCCGCCATAAACACGAAATTTTTCCATAGAAAATCCTAGCTTGCTTGATGTAATAGACGATCCATTTTCCACTTTTCAGTGGTATAGGTTTTAATAGTTAAAGCGTGAATTTCGCCGGTTTGAAAGTAAGGCATTAATGGTGCGTAGATGGTTTGTTGCTGCTTTAATTTAGAAAGTGCTGAGATCTCATCGCTCACTACAATCACTCCAAAGTGTGCATTTTCACCTTGAGCATAAACCTCATCTACATTCAGGCTTTCTTTTAAAATACGTTCAATTTCTTGCAGTTCCATTAGGATTTCCGTTTTAATGATGATCAATAAAAGTGCCAATCCAATGAGATAAATTCACTAAATCAGCAAGGGTTAATAACTGTTCTGGAGGGTTTATCAACCGCACTTTTTTATTTGGTAACTGCTCACAATCGTGTAGAAAATCACACAATAATGCAAAACCAGCAGAATCAATTCGATTGATTTCAGTTAAATCAAATTCAATGAGATTTTGATTGTTTTGCTTTTCTGATAAAAAAGAAGCACGTTGTTGCCATAATGGTAACAACGTGTTGCGGGATAGCTCCCCCGATAATTGGAGAGCTATCTTATCATTATTTTGGATTAAATCCCACTTTAACGCAGTCATTCGTTTATTTGCTCAATGTCACGGGTGCTGCAGCTGATTTTTGAATTTGAGCAGTTAATGCATCAATACCTTGTTGACGTAAGATACCGCTCCATTCGTTTTGTTTGGTGACAACCATGCTCACACCTTCTGCAACCATGTCATAAGCTTGCCATTCGCCAGTTTTACTGTTTTTACGCCATTTAAAATCTAATTTGATTGGCGCTTGTCCACCATTTTGTATGATGTTGACACGAATGCTCACAAGGTTTTTGTCACCCACTTCTTTAGCCGGTTCAATTTGAATATTTTGATCGGTATAAGCGGTTAACACTTGCGCGTAAGCTTGTTCGATAAAATCGCTGAATGCTTTAAAGAATTTTTCACGTTGTTCCGGTGTGGTTGATTTAAAGTGTGAACCTAACACCAAAGAACCAGCATAGTTTACTTGCACGTAAGGTAGTAAATCGTTACGCACGATAGTACGTAAATAGTTTGGATCCTTTTTAATTTTTTCCTGATTATTTTTGATATTGGCAAATAACTTATCTGATGCTTGTTGCATCAACACATAAGGGCTTGTTTCTGCACGTACAGTTTGAGTCACAAAAAGTGCAGTCACTGCAAATGCCATTACGCTAAACCATTTTTTAAACTGAGTAAATTTCATCATAAATCTCCTAAATAAAGATTATTATTTGGCTTCAGGTTCTGCTTTATCAGCATTACTGTCTGCTTTTTTATCACCGTAAAGGAACTGGCCGATTAAATCTTCCAATACCATTGCGGATTTTGTGTCTTGAATTTGGCTACCGTTTTTTAACATCGCGGTTTCACCATCATCAAAACCCATAGTTAAGGCGATATATTGCTCGCCCAATAATCCCGATGTTTTGATCGATAAAGAACTGTTTTCCGGAATTTCTTTATATTCTTCATTAATCGCGATACTGACTTTTGGCAAGTAAGATTTTTCGTCTAACGTAATGTCAGACACGCGACCAATGACTACCCCACCAAGTTTAAGTGGTGCACGGACTTTTAGTCCACCAATATTGTCAAAAGTTGCAGTCACTGTGTAAGATTTTGTTTCACCAAAACCTTGTACATTTGCTACGCGTAAGCCTAGAAACACTAATGCAGCGATACCGAGTAGTAAAAATAAGCCCACCCAAAATTCATATTTAATTGTTTGTCGCATAAAAATACCCTATTAGCCTGCCCCAAACATAATGGCAGTTAAGATGAAATCGAGCCCAAGAACCACAAGTGATGCATGGACAACTGTTCTGGTTGTGGCTTGACTGATACCTTCAGATGTTGGAATACAATCATAACCATTGAATAACGCAATCCACACCACCGCAATGGCGAAAAATACGCTTTTAATAAATCCGTTTAGAATATCATAGCTCCAGCTGACAGCATTTTGCATCACTGACCAAAAGCTACCTGAATCGACACCTTTCCAATCTACGCCAACAAGCGAGCCCCCCCAAATACCAATCGCAGTAAAGAGTATCGCAAGAATAGGCATCGCAATTAAGCCCGCCCAAAAACGCGGTGCAATCACTCGACGTAGTGGATCGACTGCCATCATTTCAAGGCTGGAAAGTTGTTCTGTGGCTTTCATTAAACCAATTTCAGCCGTTAACGCTGAACCTGCACGACCCGCAAATAAAAGTGCGGTCACTACGGGACCTAATTCACGTAATAAAGACAGTGCCACAAGTTGTCCAAGGCTGGTTTCAGCAGAAAAATCTACCAAGACTACATAACCTTGTAAGCCCAACACCATACCAATAAATAAACCTGAAAGCAGGATAATTAATAAAGACTGTACACCTAATACGTGTAATTGTTTCACTAATAAAGGAAAATGTTTACGAATTTGTGGCTTACCCACTAACGCACCAAACAGCATAAAGCCAGAGCGACCTAATGCACGGAAAAATTTGATTACGCTTCGTCCAAGTGAAGAAATCATATCAACAATCATTTAAATAATTCCTCCACATAATCACCTGCCGGATAATGGAATTTTACCGGACCATCCGCTTCACCTTTCAAGAACTGCACCACTTGCGGATCTTGGCTCGCGAGCAGTTGCTCTGATGTTCCTTCAGCGATCACATGCTTATCCGCAATAATATAGGCATAATCTGCAATACTTAATATTTCATTCACATCATGGGAAACCACGATAGAGGTTAAATTCAGTGCTTCATTCAAGCGTTTAATTAAGCTCACAATTACGCCCATGCTGATTGGATCTTGCCCCGTAAACGGCTCATCAAACATGATTAAATCTGGGTCAAGTGCGATCGCTCGAGCTAATGCGGCACGACGCGCCATCCCTCCAGAAAGCTCCGAAGGCATCAAATCTGCCGCACCGCGTAAGCCTACTGCTTCTAATTTCATCAATACAATTTGACGAATTAGACTTTCTGGCAAGCGTGTATGCTCGCGAATCGGAAATGCTACGTTATCAAACGTGGAAATATCCGTAAATAATGCACCTGATTGGAATAACATTCCCATGCGTTTACGTACTTCGTAAAGCTCGCGATTTGAAAGACGACAAATATCTTGTCCATCAAACAAAATCTCGCCTTGCTCAGGATACAACTGACCACCAATTAATTTCAGCAACGTGGTTTTCCCGATCCCTGACGGCCCCATAATGGCCGTAATTTTGCCCTGTTGGACTTTCAAATTCAGGTTATCGTAAATCACACGCTCACCTCGTTTAAAGGTCAGGTTTTTGACTTCGATTAGATTTTTATTCATTAAAATCTCATTGGTTTTACAAGAAGAAATTTATTTTTCTCTCACGTTAAAAAAGTGCGGTCGTTTTGACTGCTATTTTTGTGAAAGGTTCAAGCGGCGTTTTAATAACGTCGTAGAGCCACGTAATAACACAAAAATCAATGACAACACATAAATAGGTAAATTACCTAATGCTGCATAAGGTGTTTTGCCTTCTGTTGGCACAATTTTGTGCGTCAGCGTTGTTTCCTCAAATTGAGGCGCTTGCGCTTCAATGTTGCCTTTTGCATCAATAAACACTGAAATCCCTGTATTGGTTGCACGAATTAATGGTCTACCTAATTCGAGTGCGCGCATTCTAGCCATTTGTAAATGCTGCCAAGGGCCAATGCTATCACCAAACCATGCATCATTAGAAATCGTCAACAAATAATCTGTTTCTTTTTTCAGATTTTCACGAAGTTGCTCACCAAAAATAATTTCATAACAAATAGCCGGCGCAAAAGCATGTTGTTTTGCCATAAAAGATGGCTGTACCGCATCGCCACTTTGGAACGCAGACATTGGCAAATTAAATACGGAATTAAATGGACGTAACACACTTTCTAACGGCACGTACTCACCAAATGGCACGAGATGATGTTTGCTGTAACGATTTTTTGTTGTCAACTCATAAGGAAAATCAGGATTCCATTTTAAATTAGGGGCTGACGTAGATTAGCTCTAAATACCAAACCATTTTCGCAATGTTTTAAGTTGTTCTTTGGGTGCTCCAAAGTTAAACCGAAATTCACATTCCTTCAAGAATAAAGGAAAGTTTTTTCGATCGATGCTATTATATTTTCGGAGTATTCTCTTCGCCTGACTCCCAAAATTTTCTATTCCATTTATGTGGTTTTGTTTCACCGCAAATAGTTCGGAATGATTGATACGATTTACCCACTGGCGGAAAGCAGTTACTACGTGTTCCCTTCAGCGGTGGTAAGTGAAATCTTTAGATACAATAGCTTAACCCAAGCCCAAGAAATCCACAATGTTAACCCACAAAAATTGCAACAAATTTTCGGTGCTGATGCGGTGTTATACATCAATGTGGAAGAATATGGTGTTAACTACCAAATCTTTGATAGTGTGACTAAAGTTAAAGTACGGGGAAAATTGGTGGACTTACGTAGCCAAAAAACCTTATGGGAAGGCGCAGCATACGCGGATGATGTCAACCGCAACAACAATAACGGTGCTATGATGAACTTTATTCCAACCATTATTATTGGCGCCGGTGCCGCAGGTTTGTTCTGTACTGCACAATTGGGCAAACTTAGGCAACAGGTTAGTGTTTTTGATAACGGCAAAAAAATCGATCTCCTACCACATCATTCGATTATTGAAGAAATAAAACAAGGTAAAAGCAATTCATGATCTTGATCAATAAAAAATACATCAATTAAATTTTTTTTCTTTTTGGGCTTGCGCCGACACTTATCCTTCAGTATAGTCAAGTCCAGTTCTATTTTAGATAAGGCTCAAAAAATGATTTTTTTAGGTAATCGTCGCTATCACCACCACTTGAATTCACATTCAAGCGTTTGGTGCTACCTGAAAAACAGATAAGAGTCGCTGAGAAAAAAATCTCGTAAAGCCCTCGAAGGTTCGCACCTCCGAGGGCTTTTTCTATTTCACATCAATAATTTTTACAGAGGATATTTATATGCAAACACAAAACCGACTCAAAATCGCCTTACAGAAAAAAGGCCGTTTAAGCCAAGATTGCGCAGCCCTACTCAAACAATGCGGGGTAAAAATAAATTGGAACGAACAACGACTTATCGCCTATTCGGAAAACCTACCGATTGAAATCCTGCGTGTGCGTGATGATGATATCCCTGGGTTGATTTTTGACGGTGTCGTAGACTTAGGTATCATCGGTGAAAATGTCTTGGAAGAGGAAGAACTTGGTCGTTTAGCAGCTGGCGAAACCATCGCCTACAAAAAACTACGCCAATTAGACTTCGGAGGCTGTCGCCTTTCGCTCGCCATTGACCGTGACCAAACTTACAACGGCGTGCAAACCCTTGCTAATCAACGTATCGCCACCTCCTATCCAAACCTTTTACGTCGCTATATGCAACAACAAGGTGTGCCTTTTAAAAACTGTCTGCTCAATGGCTCGGTAGAAGTGGCTCCAAGTGCTGGACTAGCCGCGGCAATTTGCGATTTAGTCTCTTCTGGCGCGACCCTAGAAGCCAACGGTTTAAAAGAAGTCGAAGTGATTTACCGTTCTAAAGCCTGTTTAATTCAACGTGCCGAACCGCTTGATGCAGAAAAACAAGCACTGGTTGACCGCTTGCTAACCCGCATCCAAGGTGTGCAACAAGCCTCTGAATCCAAATACATTATGTTGCATGCACCAAAGGATAAACTTGCCCAAATCACCGCTTTGCTTCCAGGAGTCGAAAATCCAACGATTTTGCCGTTAGCCAGCGATAGCACAAGGGTTGCGATGCATGTTGTCAGCCAAGAAAATTTGTTCTGGGAAACTATGGAGCAATTAAAAGCCATCGGCGCCAGCTCGATTTTAGTATTACCAATAGAGAAGATGATGGAATAACCCAACCTTGCTTCCATTTATGGGAAAAGAAAATTAAATAAGAGGAAATAGGCAATGCAAACTTTAATCTGGAATAACTTAACTCAAGAAGAAAAATGCCAAGCCCTTGCCCGTCCGGCACAAAAAGTTGGTGAAAGCATTAAGCTGGCAGTGGATGCCATTCGTGAAAACGTTGCGCAAAATGGCGATAATGCGTTGTTTGAATTGTGCGAAAAATTCGACAAAGTAAAACTGACAAGCCTTGTTGTCTCTCCTGAGGAAATCGCCGCAGCTAGCGCTCGAATTTCCCCGGCGCTCGCGCAAGCAATTCAACAGGCAAAAGCCAATATTGAAGCCTTCCACAAGGCACAACAAAATCAAGAAATCGACATTGAAACCCAAGCCGGCGTGCGCTGCCAAGTGGTTACCCGTCCGATTTCCCGCGTAGGGCTATACATTCCAGGCGGTTCCGCACCATTGTTTTCTACTGTTTTGATGTTAGCGATTCCGGCAAAAATTGCCGGCTGTAAAAAAATTGTGCTGTGCTCCCCACCACCAATTGCCGATGAAATTCTTTACACCGCACAACTATGTGGCGTGGAAACCATTTATGCAGTGGGTGGCGCACAAGCCATTTTTGCCATGGCACAAGGCACCGAAACGGTAGCTAAGGTTGATAAAATTTTCGGCCCGGGTAATGCCTTTGTTACTGAAGCCAAACGCCAAGTGGTGCAAAGCGGTACTGCCATCGATATGCCGGCAGGCCCTTCAGAAGTGTTGGTCATCGCGGATGAAGCGGCAGATCCAGAATTTGTCGCCAGCGATCTGCTTTCCCAAGCCGAACATGGCGCTGACAGCCAAGTGATATTAGTCACCACCAATGCGCAATTAGCCGCACAAACCGAACAGGCTATTACCCGCCAACTGGCGCGTTTACCACGAGCTGAAACCGCCAGCAAAGCCCTTGGTCACAGCCGTATTTTTATTGCCGAAAGCTTGGCGCAAGCCGTTGCAATCAGCAACGAATACGCACCAGAGCACTTAATAGTACAAACCCAAAACGCCCGCGCACTCTTGCCGGAATTGGACAATGCTGGTTCAATTTTCTTAGGGGCATACAGCCCGGAAAGCATGGGCGATTACGCTAGCGGTACCAACCACGTGTTGCCAACCTATGGCTATACCAAAACCTACTCTAGTCTTGGTTTAGCGGATTTCAGCAAACGGATGACCGTCCAAGAACTCAGCCCTGAAGGGTTTAAAAATCTGGCAAAAACCGTGGAAGCGATGGCGGAGGCTGAGCAATTAGATGCCCATAAACAGGCTGTCAGCATTCGTTTGGCAAAACTAAATGTGCAGTAAGCTAAATCAAACGCCCCCTCGGATTTCCGAGTTTTTGCAAAAACAACACATAACCCATTGATTTTATTAGGGTTGAATAAAAAACGTAAAAAAGGACAACATATGAACACAACACAGCTTTCCCGCCCCAACGTCCAAGCATTAACCCCTTACCAATCCGCCCGCAAACTGGGCGGCAACGGTACGATTTGGCTCAATGCAAACGAAGCACCGCTTTCACCGAATTTTCAACTTTCCGGTCAAGACTTAAACCGCTATCCAGAGCCTCAGCCACAAGCAGTGGTTGAAGGCTATGCCGCCTATGCCGAAGTCAACGCTGAGAACGTTTTAGTCACCCGTGGCGGCGATGAAGGCATTGATCTGATTATTCGCGCCTTTTGTGAACCAGCACAGGATGCCATTTTATTCTGCCCACCCACCTACGGCATGTATGCAGTCAGCGCTGAAACCACCAATGTTACCTGCAAAACTGTGCCACTCGATGCCGATTTTCAGCTCAATTTGGAAGCCATTGAAGCGCAATTGGACGGCGTGAAAGCGGTATTTGTTTGTAGCCCAAACAATCCAACTGGCAATCTACTCAAGCGGTCAGATTTAATCAAATTATTGCAAATGACCGCCGGCAAGGCGATCGTGGTGGTTGATGAAGCCTATATTGAATTTTGTCCTGAAGCGACCTTCGCCAACGAGCTGCAAAACTACCCGAATTTAGCCATCATCCGCACCCTTTCTAAGGCTTTTGCCTTGGCTGGATTACGTTGCGGTTTTGTTTTGGCCAATGCGGAATTGATTCAAATTCTGAGCAAGGTGATTGCACCTTATCCGATTCCGGTTCCAAGCGCGGATATTGCCGCCCAAGCACTTGCCGATGCAAATCTAACCGTGGTTAAGGAACGCGTGCAAACCACCCTAGACAATCGCCAATGGCTTGCCGACCAGCTAACTGCATTACCGCAGGTAGAACAAGTCTTCCCAAGTGAAGCCAATTATTTGCTATTTAAATGCCAAGATGGCGAAAAAGTGTTTAAAGCCTTGTGGGATTTAGGAATTATTCTGCGCGACCAAAATAAAGCGTTAAATTTACAAGACTGCATTCGTATCACCGTTGGCACAAAAGAAGAATGTGAACGTGTGGTTGAAGCCATCAAACAAATCAACTAATACACAGGAGAACAGCCCATGCAACCTATTCTTTTCATTGACCGCGATGGTACCTTGATTGATGAGCCGAAAACCGATTTTCAAATTGATAGCCTTGAAAAACTCAAATTCGAGCCAAACGTCATTCCGGCGATGCTAAAACTGAAAGAAAAATACCGTTTTGTGATAGTATCAAACCAAGATGGCTTGGGAACGGATTCTTTTCCACAAGCAGATTTTGATAAACCGCATAATGCAATGATGGCATTATTCAAATCACAGGGGATTGAGTTTGATGATGTGTTGATTTGCCCGCATAAGCCGGAAGATCATTGCCAATGCCGCAAACCGCAGACCAAGTTACTTAAAAAATATATTAAGAAGAAATTATTCGATCCAGCGCATTCTTTTGTCATTGGCGATCGAGCAACCGATGTGCAATTGGCTGAAAATTTAGGCATTCGCGCCATTCAATACCATCCGCAACAAATGCCGTGGGAATTGATTGCCGAAAAATTATTGGGCGAAGCAGTAAGTAATATCGGCAACCGCGCACCACGTTTTGCCGAAGTGGTGCGTAAAACCAAAGAAACCGATATTAAAGTGCAAGTATGGTTGGATGAAACCGGAGTTAACGAAATCAAAACCGGCGTTGGCTTTTTCGATCATATGCTTGACCAAATCGCCACTCACGGCGGATTCCGCATGAACGTACAATGCAACGGCGATTTGTGGATCGACGAACACCATACGGTAGAAGATACTGCCCTCGCCCTCGGTCAAGCATTGAAACAGGCGCTTGGCGACAAACGCGGCATCGCCCGCTTCGGCTTTGTGCTCCCGATGGATGAATGCCGCGCCGAATGTGTCTTGGATTTATCGGGCAGACCTTGGATCAAATTCAACGCCAAATTCAAACGCGACAAAGTGGGTGATTTCAGCACCGAACTCACCGAACATTTTTTCCAATCTTTGGCATTCTCGCTGCTCGCCACGCTACACCTCAAAGCCACCGGCGACAACGATCACCATAAAATTGAGAGCTTATTTAAGGTGTTTGGGAGAACCTTGAGACAAGCAATTCGAATTGAAGGGAATGAATTGCCGAGTTCGAAGGGTGTTTTATAACACGATTATCCTGATATCACTCTTAGATATGGAAAAAGAGAAATGAAGAACAACATCACCATCATCGACACCCAATGCGCCAACCTCTCCTCTGTCAAATTTGCTTTTGAGCGATTAGGATATAGCGCAGAGATCACCAATGATCTCAATAAAATTAAATCCGCCGATAAATTAATTTTACCTGGCGTAGGAACCGCCAAAGCAGCAATGCTGAATTTGCAACGCTTAGGCTTGATTGAGGTAATCCAAAATCTCACACAGCCTGTGTTAGGCATTTGCTTAGGCATGCAGCTAATGACGGAATTCTCTACCGAAGGCAATGTTTCCACCCTTGGTTTAATGAGTGGGCAAACCGAACTGATTCCGGATACGGGCTTGCCGTTGCCACATATGGGCTGGAATCGCGTGCATTTTGATGAAAATAGCCCGCTATTTGATGGCATTGCGCAGGACAGCCATTTCTATTTTGTGCATAGCTATGCGGTATTGCCTAATGAAAATACCATTGCGACCAGCCAATATGGTGTGGATTTTTCTGCTGCTATCGCCTGCGAAAACTTCTACGGCGTGCAATTCCATCCTGAACGTTCAGGCGAAAATGGTGCGTTGTTGTTGAAAAATTTTGTGGAAAAAGTGAAATAAACTACAGAGCTAAAATAACGCACGCTCCCTCCCTCTTTAGAAAAGAGGGGCAGTGGGAGATTTGATTAGGATGTCTAATTTCTCACGAGGTTGAAAATTACTTCTGATAAATATCCCTAACCCCTCTTTGCTAAAGAGAAGAACTGATTACATTACACAGGAAAACCTATGCAAACATCACAAATCATTCCCGCCCTTGACTTAATTGATGGTCAAGTTGTGCGGTTACATCAAGGCGACTACGCCAAACAAACTACTTATTGTGACGATCCTATTGCACAATTTGCCGATTACGTTCGCCAAGGGGCACAGCAATTACACCTAGTAGATTTAACCGGAGCGAAAAATCCACATGCCCGCCAAACTGCGTTAATTCGCCAAATCATTGCCGCCACGCCTTGCCCGGTGCAAGTCGGTGGCGGGATTCGTCGCGAACAAGATGTTGTCGATTTATTGGCGGCAGGCGCAAACCGCGTGGTGATTGGTTCAACAGCGATTAAAGAACGCGCCACCGTAAAACAATGGTTTGCTCAATATGGCGCGGAGAAATTCGTGTTGGCATTGGACATCAACATCAATGCAAGCGGTCAAAAAATTGTGGCAATCAGCGGCTGGCAAGAAGCGAGCGGAGTGTTGTTGGAAGAGGTAATCGAAGACTATCAAAGTGTCGGCTTACGCCATGTGTTATGCACCGACATTTCGCGTGATGGCACCTTGGCAGGTTCAAACGTCGATTTATATCGTGAAATCTGCGCACAATATCCCGATATTCAATTCCAATCATCGGGTGGCATTGGTAGCCTGGCAGATATTGAGGCGCTTAAAAATACCGGCGTGGCAGGTGTTATTGTTGGACGCGCCTTGTTGGAAGGCAAATTTAATGTAGCGGAGGCAATCGAATGTTGGCAAAACGGATAATTCCTTGTTTGGACGTACGTGATGGGCAAGTCGTTAAGGGCGTGCAATTCCGCAATCACGAAATTATTGGCGATATTGTGCCGTTGGCACAACGCTATGCTGCCGAAGGTGCCGATGAGTTAGTGTTTTACGACATTACCGCTTCATCGGATGGTCGCACGGTGGATAAAAGCTGGGTGGAACGCGTAGCGCAGGTAATCGACATCCCTTTCTGCGTAGCCGGCGGGATTAAAACAGTCGCCGATGCCGAGCAATTATTTGCTTTTGGCGCGGATAAAATCTCGATCAACTCTCCTGCGTTAGCTAATCCCGATTTGATTAACCAACTTTCCGAACGCTTTGGCGTGCAGGCGATCGTTGTTGGCATCGATAGCTGGTTTGAGCAATCAACCGGTAAATATTGGGTCAACCAATATACTGGTGATGAAAGCCGTACCCGCCAAACCCATTGGCAGTTACTTGATTGGGTACAAGAAGTACAAAGCCGTGGTGCGGGTGAAATCGTGCTCAATATGATGAATCAGGATGGTGTACGCCAAGGCTATGATCTCACTCAGCTAAAAATGGTGCGCCAAGTATGCCGCATGCCGCTTATTGCTTCAGGCGGTGCCGGAGAAATGGTGCATTTTCGCGATGCCTTTATCGAAGCCAATGTAGACGGCGCATTAGCCGCAAGCGTGTTCCATAAGCAGATTATTCAGATTGGGGAACTCAAACGCTATTTGTGTCAACACAATATTGAAATTAGAGAGTAAGAAAATGATGCTTAATACTCGCCTTATCAACTGGCAAAAAGTCGATGGTTTACTGCCTGCCATTGTCCAACATGCACAAACCGGTCAGGTATTGATGTTGGGATATATGAATAACGAAGCCTTAGCCAAAACCATCAATGAAGGCAAGGTGACCTTCTATTCCCGCACCAAGCAACGCCTCTGGACAAAGGGGGAAACCTCGGGGCATTTTTTAAATATCGTGGATATGAGCTTGGACTGCGACAATGACACCTTGTTAATTTTAGCCAATCCTATCGGCGCAACCTGTCATACCGGAGAAGACAGCTGCTTTCATCGATTTACCCAACAAGCCACCAGCCATTGGACATGGTTCGCCCAACTGGAGCAACATTTAGCAGAAAAGAAAAACGCCGATCCGGCTAGCTCTTACACTGCAACACTGCACAGTAAAGGCATTAAGAAAATCGCCCAAAAAGTGGGAGAAGAAGCGGTAGAAACGGCGCTAGCTGCCGTTTCGCAAGATAAACCGGAAACCCTCAGTGAAGCAGCGGATTTGGTTTATCACTTAACCGTGTTATTGCACCATCAAGGACTAACATGGGCGGATGTGATTGCAAAATTACAAGAACGCCATCAGGGGATTGGTCTGCATCCAGAGGGTTCGAATAAATAAACGCCCCCTCGAAAATCAAAGCCTCTACAAAAATAAGCATAAGACATTGATTTTATTGCATTTTATTTCAAAAACTAATTAAAGCAGATAAATCGGTTGCCATCACTTCGGCTCCGGACAAGGTAGCTACGCCATGACAAACTGCGGTATTCCCTTCGATTTCCGCTTTACCGCCCATCCGAATCAATTCCGGAATATGTATAAAACGGTTTTCAAAAATAGTCTCGGTAATGATACTGGTGCCTTCTGCAACCATATTTAACAACGTAAATTGTGCCTGCATATCAGTTGGAAACCCCGGATGTGGCGCAGTACGAATATTTACTGCTTTCGGACGATTAAAAACGGAATGCGTTTATGGTCGGGAATTTAATACACGAGAGGAGATAGTTAATGCGGTAAGGGATTATTTGGATTACGATAATCATCGACGGATTCAACTAAAATTAAAAGGACTGAGTCCGATACAATATCGTCGTCAGTCCTTATGTGGATAGTCCAGATTTTTGGGGTCTGGTTATTTTTGGCTACTATTTTGTGAAAGGTTCAAGCGACGTTTTAATAACGTCGTGAAGCCACGTAATAACACAAAAATCAATGACAACACATAAATAGGTAAATTACCTAATGCTGCATAAGGTGTTTTGCCTTCTGTTGGCACAATTTTGTGCGTCAGCGTTGTTTCCTCAAATTGAGGCGCTTGCGCTTCAATGTTGCCTTTTGCATCAATAAACACTGAAATCCCTGTATTGGTTGCACGAATTAATGGTCTACCTAATTCGAGTGCGCGCATTCTAGCCATTTGTAAATGCTGCCAAGGGCCAATGCTATCACCAAACCATGCATCATTAGAAATCGTCAACAAATAATCTGTTTCTTTTTTCAGATTTTCACGAAGTTGCTCACCAAAAATAATTTCATAACAAATAGCCGGCGCAAAAGCATGTTGTTTTGCCATAAAAGATGGCTGTACCGCATCGCCACTTTGGAACGCAGACATTGGCAAATTAAATACGGAATTAAGTGGACGTAACACACTTTCTAACGGCACGTACTCACCAAATGGCACAAGATGATGTTTGCTATAACGGTTTTTTGTTGTTAATTCATAAGGGAAATCAGGATTCCCTGCCGTCACAATGGAATTTAATAATTTACCGCTTTGCTCATCGCGATATACGGTACCAATCATCACTTCCGTGTTTTTCTCTTTTGCCACTTTATCTAAAGCTTCAAAAAATGGTGTAATCGTATTTTCAAGAGTAGGCAATGCCGACTCGGGTAAAATAATCAAATCAGACTTGCCTAAATGCGCCAAAATTTGTTTTTGATAAATATCAACCGTGGCATAAAGATATTCAGGATCCCATTTTAAATTTTGCTCAATATTACCTTGTGCAAGCGTGACAGTGAGCCCTTTACCTTCTTTGGGTTGAACAAAATTCACCTTACCGGCATAAGCACTTAATCCACCCACAACCAATAAGAGCAATGCATTCACACCGACTAAATTCCATTGTTTTTTCGATAGTGCAAAAATAAGATTAAAAATGACCGCACTTGCCCAAACGGTAAAGAATGTCAGTCCCGTGACACCAAAAATCGGCGCGATGCCGAAAAATGGACTGTCAATTTGGGTATAACCAAATTGTAACCAAGGAAAACCGGTAAACACCCAACCACGCAAGAATTCAGTCAATGTCCAAATCACGGCAAAAATGACCGCACTTTGCACCTGAAAACGTTGCACTAAATAAGTGAAAAGCATTGGATAAAGTGCAAGGTAAGCCGAAAGTAAGCCCACCAAGAGATAGCTCACGCCAAGGGAAGCACCACCAAATTGATGAATGCTGACATTTAACCAACTTACACCAAAACAGAAAAAGCCCATCGACCACAAAAAAGTAGCAAAAAGTGCGGTTGATTTTTTGGCATTTTTCGCCACAAACAGCAATCCGACTAAGGATACATAGGCTAATCCCCAATAATCAAACGGTGAAAAGGCAAATACGCCAATCACACCAGAAATCAGGGCTATAAGATAAACAACTAATTTATTCATTTTATCCATACTATAAAAAATATTCCCCCTCTTCAGCAAAGAGGGGGCTAAGAATACAGTCAAACTGAGTAACTTACTCAGCTTGTTCTTCCACGCCTTCCATATCTGACAAATGTTCATCCGGCACGGTTACGCGTACCTGAATTAAACGGCGGCTATCGGCAGAAGTCACTTTAAATTGAATATTTTCTAACGTGATTTCTTCACCGCGCTTAGGCAAATACCCAAAGGCTTGCATGATTAAACCACCAATGGTATCCACTTCTTCATCATCGAAATGCGTATTAAATTGCGCATTAAAATCATCAATATCCGTTAGCGCACGCACGGCATAAGTGTGACGAGAAAGCTGGCGAATATCTGCGACATCTTCCTCATCAAATTCATCTTCAATATCACCAACAATTTGTTCGAGAATATCTTCGATGGTCACCAAACCTGATACCGCACCAAACTCATCTACCACAATCGCCATATGGAAACGCTCTGAACGAAAATCTTTTAGCATACGATCAACACGTTTACTTTCCGGCACAATCACGACTGGACGTAACAACTTGGAAAGTTCGAACTCTTCCGCATCTTCACGTAAAAACTTAAGCAAATCTTTTGCGTGCAAAATACCTTCAATATTATCGCGGTCATCCGTATCTGCAATCACCGGAAAACGAGAGTGAGCGGACTCAATAATCGTATTCAAGCAAGCATCAAGATCTTGATTCGATTCAATAAATACGATTTGCGAGCGAGGAACCATAATATCGCGCACACGAAGCTCAGCGATTTCCATCACCCCTTCAATCATCTCGCGAGTGTTTTGATCAATTAAATCGTTTTGTTCTGAATCGCGAATCACTTCCACGAGTTCTTCACGGTTTTTCAGCTCACCTTGGAAAAATCGGCCAATAAGTGATTGAAAAAAAGACTTTTTAGTTGTTTCAGTTTGATTACTCGAATGTTCTTCGTTCATAAAATTAAATGTGTTACTGTCGGATTGACTGCGTAAAAAGTAGCATATTTTGACAAAAATCGCAAAAAACTTAAGCTAAATAGCTGAAAATAAAGTGCGGTTAAAAAATTGATAATTTTTAACCGCACTTTGACTATTTAGGAGCTTTTGTGTAGCCTACACCTTCTTCTACAGATACTACTGTTGGTGGGAAACTTATACCATATTCTATCATATGCGTAACGTTTCCTTTTTCATCAGGGGCTGTTTTCACCTTACTGACACACATTATTGTTGCACACACAGTAGTACTTTTACTATGTCCTGGTAAAGCATTATTTATCATTTCTGCTCTTTTTTCTGGAACATACTTAGTAGACGGTCTATAAACCCCCATACGTTTCAAGTCTTCATCCTCTTTTACGTTTACAAGTTCTCCAAATCTCAATGAAATACCACGGTTACTGGTAATTTTTCCCTCACTATTTATACCCCCTGATACCCCTTCATAATATTTAAAATCTCCATATAAAGGTGTACTTGCGGTGTATTTACCAAGTTGTAAAGTTACATAATCAGGTGGCGGTTCACTACTGCCAGCAGCAAAACGTCCATCTCCCCAAACGCCCTTCATTATTTTTCCGTCTTTATATACTTGACTAGATCCACTAAAAGGCTCCGGATTTTTATGTAATTTATATTTTTCCTTTTCAGCCATAATATTTTTTGCCATTTGAATATCATGTTTAGCTGACTGTATCATTGTCAAAATAGCCTTGCCTTCAGCTGTATAAGTTAAATAATGGTTTTGTGGTTTTGATAACTCTAAAACATAATCATTAACTGTTTTCTGCAATTCATTGATCTCTTTTGCACAAGCCTTATTATCTCGGTAACAGATCGATTCAGTGATTTTAGAAAGCTCAACACCTTTCGTAGCCATTTCTCTAAGAATTCTATCTTTCTCATCCTTAGATTTAGCTGCTCTTATACGAGATAAATAATAATCTCCTGAAGGTTTTTTTAGTGCATTATTCACAACTGCATTATTAGCAATAACCTTTCCAATCTCTCCATTTTTAGAAGCCGTATCAGAATCGGCTCCTCTTGCTTTAGAAGTAGCTTGCGCAACAACTTGACCAATAAAGCTTGTTATTCCGACAAGCATTTCCTTCTCTTTATTCGATAACTCACTTGGATCCATCCCCTTATCTATCGTTTTAATTTTATCTACGATAGCATTCATTTTGTCTTTCATAGAAGGTTTAGATTTATCACTCGCTACTTCATTAATAATCTGAGTGAGTCTACCCACCACTGGAGCTGAAAGTTCTGCCACACCTGCAGCTAAAGCACCAGACGTACCACTACCACCAAGAGCATTAGCCTCCACTGCCCCCCAAAGAGCGTGAGCGACTGTATTAGCAACAAGATTTACTTTGCCGGTTTCTTTATCTATTGTCTGCTCTTTAATTAAAGCATTAGCAAAAGGTGATGCTGCAGTAACTGCAATACCTTGAACAGATTGACCACTTAATGCTGCAACAATTGTAGAAGTAAGAGCATCAGTGACACGACGATGTGATCCACCAACTTCCCATTTAGCAGCTTCCATTCGTGCAATATCGAGTTGTTGTGAAATTGCATTTACACCAGCCGTATCCTTACGAGCTTCCAGTTCTTTTTTCTCTCCCTCTAATCGCTCTATTTCTTGTAATAATGGTGCTTTCTGTTTAGCAACATAAGTGTTGACTGCACTTTTAATATTTCCTACTGCCGCTGAAATTTGACGTTGTTCGCTTAAGATTTGATTAACATCTTTTGGCGTATCAACTTGACCATTGGCTTGATTAATATCCGTATTGATGCCCAAAGCCTGCGCAGTAGTTTGCATCGGTGCAGTATCTTTATTTAAGGTAATCTTGCCTTCAGTTAAGGTTGCTCGCGTTACTGAATCGTCAGAGTTCGATTCTTTCATTGGTAACCCACCACTCACATTAGGCGTATTCACATTTGAACCTTTTCCATCCACACTTGCACTAAATGACATACTCGAAGCATCACTGTGACTTTCATTTTGAATATCTTCAAACGTCAGCTTATTGGTTGCTAATTCACTATTAGCCGGATTCGTACTGGTAATCGCTGCCCCTTTTAAGTGAACATTCTTCGCATTCACATGATATCCGCCTTCTTCAGCAAATAATCCGGCTTGCTCTTTCACCTGTTTATAGCCTGACTCTCCTTTTTCAGAATTACCATAACCACTTACACGCCAGTTATTTCCCCATCCGAACTCAACCTCTAAACCACCGCCGCTTGATTTGGTCTCAAATTTGTTTTCATCTTGCACACTCGCAATATTGAGATTTCCACCTACGTTAGCGTTGATTGTTTTAGCTTTTGCTGTCGTACCCGTTAAGGTGGTATCACCTTGCGTATTGATATTCAAGGTTTCAGTATTAAGATGGCTATTGGTATAGTTCACCCCTTCTACATTAGTTTTACTGCTTGAACCACCTACACGCGCATAAATACCAATACCGGTTTGTGCACCAATTGTTGCTGCCATTCCAACTTCAACACCTGCACTTTGTGAACGAGCATGTTGATCTACCGTGCTCTTACCAGGATCAATCGTTAGATTATTGGCATTAAAGGTTACACTACTGTCTTTTAAGCGGTTACCTTTTTCATCCACAGACGTGATATCTGCATGGGTGATATTAATATTCCCTAACTGCGGATTACCTTGTGCATTTGTACTACCATCACCGCGTGCAGTAAACTCAATTTCTTTCGCATTGAATAGGTTGCCTTGACTGGTGTGCTGATAGCTGTCTTCTTTCTTACGGCTATGAGCAACCCCAGTACCTGATTCCACACGAATTAAATAAGCAGCACCACCTTGCCCTTGGAATGCAGAGGCCAAGTTATAAGCTTGTGCTGCAACACTCATGATATTTGCCGCTTGCACACGATCTGAGGCATTTTTATTTTTTACAGTACTTTCAATCGTATTGATTAAATCAATAATTGGTGATTTCACACGAGTAAATTGACCAAATTTCAGATCGCTTTCACTTTGTTTATATTTATCAGTATTAAAAGCTGAATCCACAATAATATTTTGTGCATTAATGGACGCTTTATCTTTTGATAAAATTTCTGCCGATGTTTGACGATAATCTTTACCCGCATACACTTCTACCTTATCACCTAAGCTCGCTAATTGCGCTTTTTCATGGTGAGTAAAGTTACCATCTTGGTTAAAACGAGTACGGTTATAACCATAGAAACGCTCAGAATCAGAAATAACAGCTTCACCTACTGCGTGGCCTTTGCGTTGCTGCGTTGTCTCCTGTGTGGTAACGGCTGTATCTAAAATCACATTACCACCTGCAGATAATTGGTTTTTACCCTCAGACACAATTTTGGCACCTTTAGCATGAATATCACCTTTTTGTGCCACAATTTGGTTATTACCACCCACAGAAATAGTGGTTGATACTTCTTGTGTTTGAGTTGCATCGCCATTTTCACGTTGAGTGTGTACACCAAAAAGGTATTTATTCGCATCACCTAAACTAAATCCTTTATCTGAGGTATTGGCTTGCTGAGTATAAGTGTTCTCAGCCGTTCCTAACTCAATATTATTTGAGGCTAGGAATGTTGCACCTTGCTCTGCTGCAATTTGTGTACCTTGTGTGCGAATATCGCCTTCAGACGCCACCACATTAAGTTGTCCGCCAGCATTAACTGCGGTCACTTTTGCTGTTGTTTCTATCGTGGTTTTATCTGATTTACTGCGTTTGTGTTCCAAATACGGCACAATACCACGACTCATTAACTCCACTGCATCTGCGCCAGCTTCTGCAATAGAGTTAATTTTCCCTACAACGGTTTCTGTACCACCTTGTTTTTGTCGTTGTTTATATTGATCTACGGCTTTCACAGTTGGATCATAAACCATGCTTAAACCAAAACCGCTTGTTTTACTCGATTGATGTACTTCGGTATGATGCACTTCTTTCGCTGCTTCAAGATTGACTTGTTTTGCACGTAGCTCAGATTCTTCCTGACTGTTTAAATCAGAACCTCGCACAGTCAAGACATTTTCAGCGGCTAAAGTTGTAGTACCACCTGTTAATTGACTACCTGCTGCTTCTAAGCTTATGGATTTGGTGTCTAGATTAGACTTGCTTTTCTCATAACCAACTTTTGCCACGCCGCCTTTAACGCTTGCGGCTAAACCTGAGCGTTTTTTCTCGTAATGTTCTTCAACGTAAGCGTTGTTTTCAGCCTCTTTCACATTAACGTTCTTCGATTGCACCAATAACCCATCTTGTGCAGTAATCGAAGAGCCTTTAACTGTCGCATTCGCATCTTGTGAATAAACAATAACATCTTTACCATTTACTTCACTGCCTTTGCTAAGGTCATAATCATGATGACGACGCATTTCTTCGGTTTCTTTTGTTAAGAAACCTTTCGATGTTTGTTTATTTCGGCGATCTAAATGCTCAATATCTCGTCCTTCTTCGAGTTTCACTTCACCTTTTGAGGCAATAATAGTTCTACCTTCCTCACTATTAACCTTAGCTTGACGAAGAGTCGTTTCTTCTTGCCCCACTAAACGGGTACCTTCTTTGCCCTCAATAACAGAGCCTACTTCACCTTCTTTATCTAAGTGATAATGATGGTTATCGCTAAAGTCATAGTGCTCTTTACTGCTTTGCTTCTCAGTCGTCACCAAAAGCTTACCTTTGGCATTTACATCAACCGTACCTGCCGATTTCACATTTGCTGCTTTTATTGTGATATCACCACCACTTTGAATGGATAACTCTCCATCTTTGCCTGTTACCTTCAATTCACTTTGACGATCAACTTGTTTATTCCCGGTTTCGGTACGACCTAATTGGCTTTGCGTTTCTGTTGTGGTTGCACCAAGATCTACGGATTTTCCACCATAAAGTGACAAGCTATCTGCAGCCACAATCTTACCGCCAAGGTTCACTAATTTTTGCTCAGCGTTAAGATTGACATTATCTGCTAAAACCAGACCTTTATTCTCTAAATTTTGACCATGTAGATTCACTAGGTTCGACGCAAGCACCGTCCCTTCATTGGTCATATTGGTCACCGAACCTACAATGCTATCTCCCGAAATTACAGAGCCTGTTGGGGTAACTTGAGTACGATTAGAAGCCAAGTAAATTTTTGGTGTCAACACGTTGAGTTTTTTACCACTTGGCAAGGTGATTTCTTGGTTCACCATCCACACTAAATCAGTGGTCAGCTCTGCCATTTGTTCTTTGGTTAAGCCAACACCCGGCACTAAATTAAATTGTTTAGCGTAACGTATACCATTGTTCATCAAACCTTGGTATTGCTCTAAATCATTTTGGTAACCTTCAAGATAACGACGTCCAGTTAACTGATTGATTTGCTCATTGACAAGGCGTAACTCATAAAAACCATCCCCTAGACGTTTAAGCATATTGTCAGGGTTATAGCGTAATTTATTGAACATATAATCTGAACTCAACCATTTTTGCTTATTCGCAAAACGTGGATCAGTTTCAATCACATAGCCTTTTGGTGCATTAGGATTCACATTATAAAGAGAAGATTTATCCAGCGATTGTGTCAGATGATTTAACACCACATCCCCCACATCGCCTTTATTAGCCACGCTATTATTGGTAAATTCAGGTGCGACATTTTCTTTATAAGCAAATACCCCTAAATCCTTCACACTTTCATTTTGTTTGTAATAAATACTGGTATCGCTTTTAGTCGTATCGTATCTGTCCCATTTTCTTTTTTTCTTACCTTTGTAAAAAGCCGTTAAACGCCCCACGTCCGTCACAATACTACGGCCTTTCAGCTCATCATTATGTAATTGGCCATCCGCAATCTGAATCAACCCACCAGCAATCACTTTACTGTCTTGGTTGTCTAGACGCGAATCATTAAAATCGATACCGCCACCACTTAAAATCTTCCCTTCCTGGTATTTTGGTTTAAGTACCACGGTTTCATTCACTGTACGGGTATAATCATACTCATGCCAGTTATCACTTTCGATTTTGCCGTCTGGTGAAAAAATATGGTAAAGATCTCTTATTTTTCGGTTTAATCCCCAGCGACCACTCTTGTTATCTTGTTTAACTTTATAAACCCCGGAGTCTTTACCGTAGATAGTTGAATCATTTCCAATACGGTACTCAAAAATCGGTGTAGACGAGGTATCCACATTTTCCGTTTCAAGGAAAAAGTGTTTATTTTCTACTTTACCTGTATTGAAGCTAATCGCTTTAGTTTTCGCACTATCGTAAAGATTTAACGCTTCAATCACACCGTTGTAGTTGTGAACATACGCTGATTTACCTGTAGCCTGGTTGTTTTCATCCAACGCTTTACCCACATAAATCTTACCCATACTTAAAAGGGTACTTTCATTGCGGTTTAAAACTTTATCCACGCCCACATCTAAACGCTCACGTGCAGCAATCACAGCAGATTTGTCCCCTTCCTCAAGGTTATTTAAACTATCCCCTTGTAAAGCCACATGGTCACCGTAAATACGACCGGTACCTAAGTTATTAATGGTCACTGCTTTTGCCACAGTCAATGCACCATCAATTAAGCCTCGGTTAGTCAAAGTATTTGTATTAATGCGTGTTTCATTACCACTAATTTCAGCATCTTTAGTGTTTTCCACATTAGCGGCTTTAACATCAGCCTTATTGCCTACACGTAATTGGCTATTGTTTTTAAAATCCCCTTCGGTTTTAAAATCTAAATTACCGCCAACTTGGAAGGCATTATTTAACGTTAAACCATCTTGTAAACGAACCGTTAAATCCCCTTTGGTTTTGATATCACCTTCATTGGCTAACGTCTTCGCTTTTAACTCAATTGATTTACCTGCTTCAATCTCACCTTGTTTGTTATCAATAGTTTGAACAACATCTAGTTGGGTATGCTCATCACTGTAGATGCCCCCTTGTTGGTTAGAAAGATTTTCAGCTGTAATCGCCACTTGAGCACCACGGATACCTTGTTCCGTTTTGCCGCCCGCTTTCGTCCCTTGGTTATCAACATGTTTTGCTTTAATTGCTACTTTCTCAGAAGCAACAATTAAAGAGCCTTTATCCGATTGCTTGCGGTTATCCACATTGTTCGCGTTAAGCTGAACTTGTTTACCTGCAATCACACCCTGTTTGTTATCAATGTTTTGAGCATTAAGTTGTGTCTGAGCTTTAGCATAAACGGTGCCACGGTTCTCAATATTCTTTTTCGCATTGAGTTGAGCATTTTCACTGCCACCAATAAAGCCTTCATTGACAATCTTACCTTGGCTGTCGATTTTTACGCTTCCAGCAGCAGCACCAATATGCCCCGCATTGCGTACGCCAAGGCCTTGGCCGTTATCCACTAAATGGATTTTCTCCGCATACATCCCTCCCAATTGGCTTACATCCACACTGTAGCTTTGGTTTTCGCCTTGAGTATCAGAAGTGCGGTCAGTGTTGTCGGTGTTTTTATCACCTACGTACACAACCGAATCATTGGTACGGTCAACGTTGTTTTTACCCGTGGTAACTTTAATACCTTTCTTCGACCAAACCCCACCTTTGATTTCGGCTTTCTCAGCGATAATATCAGTGTAATCAGATTGGCTGTTATCCATGCCTTTTTGACCAACAGTGACTTTACCGCCTTTTACGCGATAGCCCTTAAGGTCACCGTTTTCCACTTCAGCCTTACCGGTTGTCAGCGTTGTACGCCCCGCATTAATCACACCACAGCCATCACATTGGATACCACTTGGGTTGGCAATGACGACATCTGCTTTTTTACCCGCCACTTCTACATAACCTTTTAAACGGCTTGGATTCGCTGAATTTACCTCGTTAAGAATGACTTTTGCTTCACCGCGAGCAAGATTCGGGTTACCTTGCACCCAACCCGCCATTTGCGTTTGCGCCGCTTTACGGGCATTGTTTAGCACAGCGCCTTTCTCTGCCACATCAAATTGTGAATATTGGTTACGTGATACGCCACCTGCACTTGGTGTCTGAATATTTACTTGCGGTAAACCATTGCCGGTTTGAAGTACGGTGGGTTGTTGATTACCCGGTGCAGATTTATCAGCACGAATTGCCATATCTTCTGCATGAGCAGAAGGCGCTAAAAAGACAAAGCCTAATGCCAACATTAAGCTAAAATGAATGGAATTAAGTGAAAGTGCGGTTGAAAATAACCCTGTTTTTTCTTGTTCTGAGCTCACATTTTCACTTTGTGCTTTACCTTGAGATTTTGCCAGCTCAGATACCACCACAAGCTGATTTAATACACGGCTAAAAATCACTTTATAATGACGTTTATTCATTTTTTAATTTCCTTTAAAGTTTTAAATTCTGTTTGGTTTTAATCAATTTGTTCATCTAAAAGCGTGAGCATTAAAAACGGTAGCTCACATTAAATCCGGTTGTCACATGGCTGGTTCTAAATCCTTCCGGTTTTTTAATTGGAACACCCACAAAATAATCATAGTTAATGCCCCATAGTTTGCCGCGAAGTCCAATTGCGCCCCCCATTAAGCTATCACCGATTTGAAGCTCTTCTTGGCTAGAACTCACTTTACCTCGGTCAATCCCTAAATAAAGCTCATGCCCTTTATTGGCAATGTCCCAACCAAGTTCATTACGCCAGAGCCAGCCTTTTTCACCGGAAAGCGATAGCTCGCCATCAAATCCTCGTACGGTATAACGACCACCAATACTCAATTTATCTTGTTGTGTTAAAGGTGTGCCGTTCCACTGTCCATTCCAGCTGGTGTTAAAGCGGAAAGGTTGATTGCCGATAGTGAAAGGATAGGTAAAATCAACGCCTGCAGTAAAAATCTGCATGCGGGAAGTCCCTTCACCAAACGCTTCTTCCGGTGCAGGTAAGGATTTATTCCCACCCGTACCACGTTTATAGTTCGCAAAAAGTTGTAACACGGTTTCACCAATATATTGAGTGTGATTAAGTCCTACTTCCCAACCCGCAGTTCGACGACGTTGCACTTCAATTTCGGTGTCATTGATGTAGTTATGGGATTTTTTCGTCCATAACGCGGCATTCACATAGGTTTTATAAAGACTTCCACGAGATAATAAGCGACTTAAATTCGCTTTCATTTGTTGGCTTTCACCTGAATAGGTGTAAGACTCAAACGCGCCCGCTACCGTTTGATGATAAGAATATTTTGAACCTGAAAGGGTTAAGAGATAGTTCTTCCAAGGAATAGAATAATAGAGACTGATGTTTTTGCTGCCATAATCGCCTTGCGCATCATCACTATGACGCTTAAAGCTGCGTGTGCCGCTGATATAGAACATATCATTGAGGGTTAGCACGTTATCCCAAGAAAACGTGGCTGAACCTTGTAAACGCCCCGTAGACTTACTGCCTGAGTCATCTAACCCTAAGGTTAAATGAAAAGGTAAACTTTGCTTATAAGCAATCACCACGTCTGTTTCACCCACTGCATCTGTTGGCACAAGCTCCATATTCGCATCAGCACTCGGTACGCGTTTCAAGTTTTCTAAACCTTGTTCAATGTTGCGAATATTTAATATATCCCCCTGCGCCATTGGCATGGCAAACCATAAGGTACCACGGGTGGCAAACGGAATCGCACTTTGGTCTTGTAATTGAATACGGCCCACTTTACCCGGAATCACGGTGAGTACGAGCATGCCTGAACGCAAATCCTGCGGTTCGACTACCACGCGTGTGGTGACATAACCCAAATCAATTAAACGGTTTTGAATACGGCGAAGTAAGACATTAATCCCCTCAGAGCCAATACAAGCCGGCAGCGCAAAATCACGCTCAGCATAAACTGACTTTAATGCCCAAGAGAATTGACTTGGTTGGATTAATTTAAGAGAAGAAGCTGATGAATTTTCTTCTTCAGCTTGATAATCGGTCAGTACTAATTGATTGACAGGAAAACACTGTGCTTCATTTTGTGGAAAACCAAGCGAAGCCTCTTTTTCACCCTCTAAACGCACATTCGCGGATTGTGTTTGTTGGGCTAAAATAGCGGCATCTTGTTCCGCTTGTTGTTTTTGTTGTTGGGCATCGATTTGTTTTTCTAAATTGGCATTTGGTGAGCTGGGTGCTGCCAAAGCAAAAGGTGAAATTAAAAATAATCCCACTCCAAACACTCTAGATATAGTCATAATAAAATTGTGGTTATTAAAATGTTGAAAATTATTGGATTTAATAAATTTAAATACCATACCAAAAAACTAAACAATAGTAATTTTATTAAACCATACCAAAACAGTCAACAAAATAATAACTGTAATTTTTTTAAGGTTATTTAACCTTTATATAAATAATAATGGAATGAGTTAAAATAAGGAGAATAAAATAAAGTGCGGTTAAAAACTCCATTATTTTTAACCGCACTTTCAATTTTAACTATAGCCATTGTTTCTTCTTCATGTAGAAGGTGCATATAGATCTTATAATTATTTATAAGCATCCTCTGAATCGATAATTTCTTGGTAGTTTGGCTGCTTTAATTCTACAGGTCTTTCAATGAAACTATACCACCGTCTAGCTAAATACTCTAATTCATCTCTATTTATAACATAAGACTTCTCTTCATTAGGATCATAATCGGCTGGTCTATCTTCAGGTAAATACAAGGAGAATCCCAAATATACCTTATCTTTATCTATTACTGCATCCATCACATCCGTACTAACATAATCTTTATCTATAGATAAATCAGCTAATGTAAGACTACTATCAAACTTTAAAGTATCTAAATATATACGTACATATTCGTCTCTCCAGGAGTGATTTTCATCATTTAAAAATACACAAGTTGATTTATAAAAACTTGAATCATCAAACTTAAATAATAATTTCATATACTTTTCCTAATTATAACTAGGGCCTTAGGATAAATAGTGTCGATTTTTCTATTTCCCTTAACATACCAACGAACTTCAACTGCTGATTTTGTCACACCTTTCCACTCAGACTTAGTACTAGGAATTTTGCTAGCATTTTTAAATGCATGCTCCAATTCAACCCTCAATCTATCCTGAGTCCAAGTTCTTGGAAACATTGTTGACACACTGTCTTTTTCACTACCTGCTTTTTCTAAGAATGGTTTCGCATTCTGGTCTTTTAAAGCCTTAAGATTTGGAATGGAAATTTTCGCATCATAAACACCATTTGCATATTCTTTAACTACTTTTTCCACTTTTACATTTCCTAGTGTAGTATGAGTATGTCCCCTTAAAGAAATTACCTTTAAGAATTACCATTCATATGTTTTACTATTTAATCAATTTACTAGCAACATTTCTCTTAGTATATAGATCCGTTTCTACCCCCATGTCATTTTCAAATAAAATTAATAAATCTACAATATCATCAATATCAATATTATCTCTCTTTAAGTAACTAAACATACTATTAACATAATTATCATATTCATCAATTAACAATTCATTATCACCTATTAGAATAGGATCCCAATATTTTAAAAAGATTGTTCTTATTTCATTTATTTCCATTTTGGGTCTCTCTTAATGTAGTTTTAGGTTCTTTGTCTCCTTTTACATAGGATTGATATTTTCCAATATTCATTTCATGGATAATATTTTTACCCAGCAAATTAAGATTTTCTAATATTTCATCATTTGTCATATAGAAACCGGGTTCTATTATACTAATCAGATCCAATGCAAAATCACGAACTTCCTCTCGCCAATCAATTGATGAATTCATCAATTCTAAGGCTCTATAAGAAATCTCGTGTTCTGATGCATTATTACTTACCATTAATCTAATTTCATTTATAAAGTCTTTTTCACTATATCTGATCATTTTTTCATTTTCTCCAATTCTGCTCCTGTAGGTGGGTAATGGATACTATCCACAACCTGACCATTTACTGATTTTGGATGAACTCTATTAACATTGTCATTATGATCGTAACTTTCCATCCATTGTTTTACGCTCCCCATGCTAGCGCGTGTTTCCTAACGCATGCCAAAAACATCAATTTCACAATTCAGATTTTTACTATTTTCATTAACAACTTCAGTTTGTTTATTTTTAGATAGATATAAGCGCGCGTTTGGAAACGCGCGCTATCTGTGGAGGAGATATTTTAGATACAACTTTTAAAAACACTATAGGTTAAAGCTCCAAATAGCTTTTAATATACCCTCTTGTCTGCTCATCCATCAGTTCTAAACTAGAAATAGTTTGCTCATTATTCCACATCGCATTAGCATAAGCTTCCAATAGCCCTGTAGCTACAGCTTCGGAAAACTCTTTATTTTTTGAGTTCATAGCATCTTCAATTAACAAAAAAATTTTTTTCTGGGATTCAAAAGAAAGTTTTGAATTGTAAATTTCTCTTCCTAAGTTTCCTAATAGAAATACAACGGGTATTTCATCACCATCAAAAAAATCATTTAGATCATTTAAAATGTTAGTAGTGTCAATC
>ENA-OWLI01000012-OWLI01000012.1-metagenome-genome-assembly--contig:-NODE-12-length-40851-cov-9.750931_pt1 | contig 40851 bp, 41 predicted proteins | sample MGYA00245346_ERZ651096 | MGnify/ENA primary metagenome ERZ651096 (study PRJEB26857, sample SAMEA4031766) | metagenome | biome: human; feature: oral; material: saliva | place: Philippines | collected 2014 | study...
AGAAAATATGTTTTTTTGATATAAAAAAAGTGCGGTCAGAAATTTGTGTGTTTTTCTGACCGCACTTTATCGCAAGTTATCACGATATTAAGGGCAGCAAGGCTTACTCACCATAATTTCAATCACTTGGCGATCGATATGGTGCATACTCTTAGACGCAATCGAACATAGATTGTCGATAGTGCGATCGAGATCGTGTTCAACGATACCTTCATTGCCCGTAACATGGGTTTCATCCATTGCCATGAGTACTGATTTATAGCCGGAAGCCACGCTGGTGGATACTTTCATTGCACAGCTATTGGATGCGCCATCGCAGATGATTCCACTGATGTCACCAATCATGCTGCAAATCCCCATGCTCACGGTTTCAAATTTACCCGTAAGCAAATATTCACTGCAGCACAGCTTCCCATAGAGGCAGTTGTTACTGCGCAAAGGGCAGACAGTTTGGGTAATTTACTGTGGATATAAATGGCCATTAAGTGTGATAAGAAGAGGGCGCGGAGACGTTTTTCTTCACTCACGTTTAAATAATCGGCGACCACAACCACGGGCATAGTGGCGGCAATACCTTGGTTACCTGAACCTGAATTACTCATTGCTGGCAATATTGCCCCGCCCATACGGGCATCGGAGGCCGCAGTGGTTTCGATCATAATTTTGCTGAGCAAATCGTCTGACATTAAACCGCTACCGACTTGTTTGCGTAATGTTCTGCCAATGTGTAAGCCATAATTTTCACGTAATCCTTCGTTAGACAGCGCGCGGTTGAGCGCGGCAGCCTGTCCGATAAAACGGATTTTATCGAGCTCAACTTCACAAGAAAATTCAAAGATTTCACGTGCGCTCACCTGTTTGAAAATATCATAAGGATCGCAATCAGCACATTCATCGTGTTCTTTCTCAAAAATGACCTTGCCATTTTTTTCAATCAAAATGATGTTTGTGTGTTGATCTTGAATCGCTACTTTCACTCGGTCATTATCGGCAAACAACACGGCTTCCGAATATAAAATATGATCGGTTTGATGAATATCCACATTCACGAGCTTTTTATCAAGCATCGCCTTGGCTTGGGAAACTTGTTCTGGCGTGATGTGTTTTAACACTTCCAACTCACCCTCTGGATCACCGCCTAAAGCACCAATTGCCGCAGCAATAGGCAAGCCCACCATGCCCGTTCCCGGTACTGCAACGCCCAATCCATTTTTCATTAAGTTTGGTGATACTTTAGCTTCAATACGTTCCGGTGTTTTGCCTAAATATTTAGCCGCTGTTGCTGCGGCAAGCGCCAAAGAGATAGGTTCAGTACAGCCAAGTGCAGGAACCACATCGCGTTCTACAATTTGAATTAATGGTTTTTCGATTTCGTTGAGTCTTTTTTGATTCATAAAGTTCTTTTTAATTTGTTAAATACTGTCTTCTTTCTCTATGACTAATATGCGCGCTTCACCTTGTGGATGAGCAACATGTTCGGTACCGATATCCGCATAAAAAATATCACCCGTATGGAGCAATACAGCTTTCTCTTGACCATTTTCTTTGTAGCGCATTTCCACCGTACCATCCATGACAGCAAAGACTTCTTCACCGTCATTGATATGCCATTTGTAAGGTTTATCTGTCCAGTGCAGACGCACGGAAATACCATTCATATTGGTAATATCAAGGGCTCCCCAAGCGCGTTCTGCCGTAAAGAGGTGACTTCTAATAACTTTATTCATGACTAAATTTGTTAGTGAGCCTCATCCCAGTTTGTACCTTGACCCACTTCTACAATCAGTGGCACCACTAAATCAGCTGCACTTTCCATTTGTGTTTTGATGAGCTCGCTATAAAACGCGACTTTTTCTGACCGCACTTCAAACACCAATTCATCATGCACCTGCATAATCATCGCAATATCGGGATCGTTTTGTAGTTTTTGATCCAATTGAATCATTGCTCGTTTAATAATGTCTGCGGCAGTGCCTTGCATTGGCGCATTGATCGCGACACGTTCGGCAGCTTTACGGCGCATACTGTTAGAGGAGTTGATATCCGGCAGATATAAACGACGGCCAAATAGGGTTTCCACATAGCCTTGGGCTTTAGCTTTTTCACGAATATCGTGCATAAAGGTTTGTACGCCTGGATAGCGTTTGAAATACAAATCCATATAGCTCTGAGCATCGGCACGGCCAATACCGAGTTGACGCGATAAGCCAAAGGCAGACATTCCATAAATTAAACCGAAGTTAATTGCTTTGGCATTGCGGCGTTGTTCGGACGTCACCTCATCCAGTGCCACACCAAAGATTTCTGCTGCGGTAGAGCGGTGAATATCTTTGCCTTGGGTAAAGGCATTAATTAAGCCCTGATCCTGTGATAGGTGCGCCATAATGCGCAGCTCGATTTGTGAATAGTCTGCTGCAACAACAGTAAAGCCTTCGCTCGCAATAAATGCCTGACGAATGCGACGCCCTTCTTCATTACGAATCGGAATGTTTTGTAGATTAGGATCGCTTGATGAAAGACGACCAGTGGCTGTCACCGCTTGATGGTAGGAAGTATGCACTCGACCCGTTTGCGGATTCACCATTTGCGGTAATTTGTCAGTGTAGGTAGATTTTAGTTTGCTTAGACCTCGATGTTCTACTAACACTTTCGGTAATTCATGACTAAATGCGAGTTCTTCCAACACTTCCTCGTTGGTGGATGGTGCACCTTTTGGTGTTTTTTGAATGACTGGCAAACCTAATTTATCAAACAAAATTTCTTGTAATTGTTTGGTGGAAGCTAAATTAAATGGCTGCCCAGCCAAGACATAGGCTTGTTCTTCTAATTCACTTAAACGGTTAGCGATTTCATTGGATTGTAGGAATAGTGCATCGCTATCAATTAAAACACCACGACGTTCCATACGGGAAAGTACGCCTAACAATGGCAATTCCATTTCTTTAAAGAGTTTTTCAAGAGTTGGTTCTTTAGAGAGTTTTTCCCATAGTACTTGTTGCAGTTTCATTGTCACATCAGCATCTTCCGCAGCGTACTCGGCGGCTTGTTCTAATGGAATTTGGTTAAAGGTCAGCTGATTTTTACCTTTGCCTGCAATTTCTTCAAAACTGATGGTTTGATGCCCTAAATAACGTTTTGCCAGATCGTCCATATTATGACGACCGGTGCTATTGAGCACATAGGACTCCAACATGGTATCGAAAGCCACACCTTGCACATCAATGCCATTACGGGCAAAGATGGTGAGATCGTATTTGAAGTTTTGCCCGACTTTTTGAATAGCAGGATTTTCTAAAACCGGTTTTAACAACGTAAGTGCGGTTGTTTTTTCGAGAGTTTTTGGTGCGCCTAAATAATCTAATTGTAGCGGTAAATAAGCCGCCTCGCCGTTTTCTAACGCAAAGGAAATGCCCACTAAGTTGGCAGCCATATAATCTAAATTATCGGTTTCTGTATCTAAGGCAAAAAGTTTGGCTTGCTTGAGTTTTTCCACCCAACGATTTAAATCTGCTTCGGTGAGCAAGGTTTCATAACGGCTACGATCAATTTGAATTGCCGGCAATGTTTCATCGCTATTGTCTTTCGCGAGCGCAGGCGTAGCTTGATAGTGATTAATCTTGGTCGGTTGTTCGTTATTATTGGTGATGGAATCAGCCCCATTCATCACTTCATTGAGCCAACGTTTAAATTCATAACGACCGAAATATTCAGTGAGTTGATCGTTATTGCTTGCACCAAGGGTGAGTTGTTCTGGTGTGATATCGAGATCCACATCAGTTTTGATGGTAGCAAGACGATAGGATAAATCGGCCATTTCTTTTTCAGCCAATAATTTATCACCTAATTTTTTTGCCCCTCGAATTGGCAATTCAGCCACTTTGTCTAAGTTGGCATAAATTTTTGCCATACTGCCAATACCTTGCAAGAGACCAAGTGCGGTTTTTTCACCGACACCCGCTACACCTGGAATATTGTCGGCGCTATCGCCCATTAGCGCTAAGTAATCAATGATGAGTTCTGGCGGAATACCATATTTTTCAATCACGGCATCGCGATCTAATAAGGTATTATTCATGGTGTTGATCAACATAATGTTGTCATCCACCAGTTGTGCCATATCCTTATCCCCAGTACTGATCAAAACTTTTTGATTCGCTTTGGAAGCCGCTACCGCTAAGGTACCAATGACATCGTCAGCCTCCACACCTTCAATGACTAAGAGCGGAATGCCAAGGGCACGGATAATATCGTGCAATGGCTGAATTTGTTTGCGCAGATCGTCCGGCATCGGTGGACGATGGGATTTATATTGTTCAAACATTTCATCGCGGAAAGTTTTGCCTTTCGCATCAAAGACCACCGCAATATGGCTCGGTTGCACTTGCGAAATCAGGCTTTTAAGCATATTTAATACACCGTACATGGCGCCAGTCGGCTCGCCAGCAGAGTTGGTGAGTGGCGGAAATGCGTGAAAAGCACGATATAAATAAGATGAACCGTCCACTAGGACTAATGGATTAGGAGCGATAGTTGGCATAAATATTCCGTTCAAAAATAATGAAAAGTGTCGCATTATAGCGTAAATTGCGAAATGGGGCGAACGGATAAAGTGCGGTCAATTAAACGTAAAAATTATGACGAAGGCATTTGGCTGTGGCATAATAGGATCACTTGAGCATTCAACATAAGGGAATAACATGTCATTAAAACTGGTTGAAGTTGTTGTATTAGGGCAAGTGCTGCGCTTGAATGTCCCTGCCGAACAAGAAGAGATTTTGCGTCAAGCGGCGCGTAATTTAGATCTTCAAGTGTCTGAAATGAAAGAGCGTACAGGTTTATTACAATTAGACCGTGTGCTTTCTATTGTTGCCTTGAATTTAAGTTTTGAATTAACCCAAGAAAAGAATAAAAATGCCCAGATTGAAAACGTGTTATGTACGCGAATTCAGCAGTTAGATCATTCTTTAGAGAATGCATTAGGTGGGCGCCTCATTGTCGATTAAATAAAAAAGAACCGCATGTTGAAAGTGCGGTTCTTTTTTATGTATTTTTAATCGGGCGTGTAATAGAGTTTACCAATTTCAATTTTTTGTCGCCCTGTTTCTTCACGCCATTTATTGCTGTCTCGTAAAGAATAAACGCAGCCACAATATTCTTGCTGATAAAAACGTTCACGCTTACTGATTTCGATCATGCGTTGCGATCCTCCAGCTTTACGCCAGTTGTAATCCCAATAAATTACATCATCATATTTTTCAGCCGCACGGTGACCGCAACCGTTGATTTGATCCATGTCTTTCCAGCGAGAAATACCAAGACAGCTGGTAAATACAGGGAAGCCATGTTCATGAGCATATTCAGCCGCTTTTTCAAAACGCATATCAAAACACATAGTGCAACGGATGCCACGTTCCGGTTCCCACTCCATACCTTTTGCGCGATCAAACCATTGTTGGCGATCGTAGTCAGCATCAATAAATGGAATCCCAAATTTTTGGGCAAAACGGATGTTTTCTTCTTTACGAATTAAATATTCTTTTAATGGATGAATATTCGGATTGTAAAAATAAATCGTAAACTCAATACCCGAGGCCAAAATGGCTTCCATCACTTCACCTGAGCAAGGCGCACAGCAGGAGTGGAGAAGTAACTTATTATGTCCTTCAGGTAATTCAAGTTTTTCACGAATAAAAGGCGCATTGGGATCTTTGCGCACTTTTTGTTTACGCGTTTTTTGAAATTTAGGTTGAGAATCGACCGCACTTTGCGGTTGAATTTGTTCTTCAGTCATATTAATAAGTTCGGTCTACCGATAAATAAGCCAGTGAAATTAAGGCTTTTTTGTATTCGCTTTCAGGCAATAAGGCAATGGCATCAACCGCTTTTTGGGCTTCTTGTTTCGCACGATCCATTACGTAATCGAGGGATTTATGTTCTGCCATAATCTCAAGCACTTCATCGATCGCATCACGTTTTCCGCCTTGTTCAATGGCTTCACGAATAAGTGCGGCTTGCTGTGGATTACCGTGACGCATTGCGTGTAATAAAGGAAGAGTAGGTTTACCTTCGGCGAGGTCATCACCCACGTTTTTACCTAATGCTGCAGCGTTTGCACTGTAATCTAGCACATCATCCACTAATTGGAATGCGGTACCGAGATAGCGACCATATTCTTGAAATGCGGTTTCAATTGATTTTTCAGCGCCTGCAATAATTGCAACAGATTGCGCCGCCACTTCAAATAAACGTGCTGTTTTACTATAAATCACACGCATATAGCTTTCTTCCGTGGTATCCGGATCATTCACATTCATCAATTGTTGAACTTCACCTTCAGCCAACACATTGGTGGCGTCCGCCATAATGCGAAGAATATCTAGCGATTGTAACTGTGCCACTAACTGGAATGCACGGGTATAAATGAAGTCACCCACTAATACGCTAGCCGCATTACCAAAGGCAGAATTTGCCGTTGCGCGGCCACGACGCATATCAGATTCATCCACCACATCATCATGTAATAAAGAAGCAGTGTGAATAAATTCTACAAAGGTCGCACAAGTCGCCACTTTATCACTTTCATAGCCTAATGCTCTCGCGGCTAAAACCGCAATAAGTGGTCGAATACGTTTTCCGCCACCTTGTACAATATAAAAACCAAGCTGATTAACCATCGGCACGTCTGAGTTAATTTGTGCTAAAATAGCTTGGTTGACTTTCTGCATATCCGCATCTGTTAATGCTTGGATGGCATGCATATCCATTAAATCTTGTTTGTTCATCTTCATTTGGTTCGATGGTTGTGTATATAAAAGAAAGTGCGGTGAATTTTACCCGATTTTTCAAGGTTTCTGAAATTAAACTCGAGGAAATACGCTTTTTTTTATTTTATTGCAAATAAGTGCTTGCGATCGAGTTGTTTTTTCCGTAGAATTTGCGACCTATTTATATGAATTTTGAAGTGCGGACCGAAAATAGTAACGGAGAAGCACAATTATAGCGGAGTATTTATGTACGCAGTTTTCCAAAGTGGCGGTAAACAACACCGTGTGAGCGAAGGTCAAGTCGTTCGTTTAGAAAAACTTGAACTTGCAACTGGCGCAACAGTTGAGTTCGACTCAGTGTTGATGGTCGTTAATGGTGAAGATGTTAAAATTGGTGCACCAGTAGTAGCTGGCGCGAAAGTAGTGGCTGAAGTTGTGGCACAAGGTCGTGGCGATAAAGTTAAAATCGTTAAGTTCCGTCGTCGTAAACACAGCCGTAAACAACAAGGTCATCGTCAGTGGTTCACAGAAGTGAAAATCACTGGGATTCAAGCATAATTTCAGAGGAGATCAAGTAGATGGCAACTAAAAAAGCTGGTGGTTCAACTCGTAACGGTCGTGATTCTGAAGCTAAACGCCTTGGTGTTAAACGTTTCGGTGGCGAATCTGTATTAGCAGGTAGCATCATTGTACGTCAACGTGGTACTAAATTCCACGCAGGTAACAACGTAGGTATGGGCCGTGACCACACCTTATTTGCTACCGCTGACGGTAAAGTAAAATTTGAAGTGAAAGGCGAGAAAAGCCGTAAATACGTAAGTATTGTAACTGAATAATTTTACATCTGATTTGATAAACGCCCCGCATTTTTTGTGGGGCGTTTTCTTTTGTTTACCAGCAATTTACAATCATCAATCACATTTGTTATTCTGGCACTATTGCTTATCTTGATATTTCTTAGCCAAAATTTATCTCAATTCCTAACCGCTCTTTAGTAAAATAAAGGAAGATATCATGAAACAACAACCGCTTTTAGGTTTTCTCTTCGCTTTAATTACGGCGATGGCGTGGGGATCTTTACCTATTGCGTTAAAACAGGTTCTATCAGTGATGACACCACAAACGATCGTTTGGTATCGATTTGCGGTGGCTTCTCTTGCACTATTGATTCTGCTAGGCTACAAGAAAAAGTTACCACAATTTTCGAAAGGTGGTCGTTTTATTTGGCTTGTAATCATAGGTGTAGCAGGATTAGCGGGGAATTTCTTTTTATTTAATAGCTCACTTAATTTTATTGATCCTTCTTCAGCTCAAATTTTTATTCATTTTTCTTCTTTTGGCATGTTAATTTGCGGTATTTTTGTCTTTAAAGAAAAGCTCGGATTACATCAAAAAATTGGTTTAGGTTTGTTATTGGCTGGGTTGGTGCTTTTTTTCAATGATAAGCTTGAGATGTTTAAAGGTGAGAGTGGTTATTTAACGGGCGTCTTACTAAGCCTAACCGCTTCATTAGTTTGGGTTGCTTATGGTATGGCACAAAAACTCATGCTCCGTCGTTTTAGTTCGCAACAAATTTTATTAATGATGTATTTCGGCTGTCTTTTAGTCTTTACACCTGTTGCTGAATTTTCACAAGTGAGCAATCTCACCCCGTTTGCGTTCGGCTGTTTTGTTTATTGTTGTCTGAATACGTTATTTGGTTATGGCGCTTATGCTGAAGCCCTTAATCGTTGGGAAGTTTCGAAAGTCAGCGTTGTGATTACCTTAGTACCGCTATTTACTATTTTCTTTGCTCATCTTGCGCATTATGCGAGCCCTGATAATTTTGCCGCGCCAGAATTAAATATGATTAGCTATATCGGGGCGTTTGTTGTAGTATGCGGAGCAATTTTGTCGGCAATCGGACATAAGTTATTACCGCAATCAAAGTAAAGTGCGGTTAAATATTGGAGAGTTTTTATGAAATTTATTGATGAAGCCCTGATTCGTGTGGAAGCAGGGGATGGTGGAAACGGTTGTGTAAGTTTCCGCCGTGAAAAATTTATCCCAAAAGGCGGCCCAGATGGCGGTGATGGCGGTGATGGCGGTGATGTTTATTTGGTTGCAGACGAAAACTTAAATACCTTGATCGATTATCGTTTTACGAAACGTTTTGCCGCAGAACGCGGTGAGAACGGCCATAGTTCAGATTGTACCGGTCGCCGCGGTAAAGATATTACGTTACGTGTGCCGGTGGGAACGCGTGCAATTGATAATGACACCAAAGAAGTGCTTGGCGATTTAACAAAGCATGGCGCAAAAATGTTAGTGGCGAAAGGCGGTTATCATGGTTTAGGTAATACACGTTTCAAATCTTCAGTGAACCGTGCACCTCGCCAAAAAACCATGGGTACACCAGGGGAAAAACGCGATTTATTATTAGAATTAATGCTTCTTGCGGATGTCGGGATGTTAGGTTTACCAAATGCCGGTAAATCCACTTTTATTCGTGCCGTTTCAGCCGCAAAACCAAAAGTCGCGGATTATCCATTTACCACTTTAGTACCAAGTTTAGGTGTCGTGAAAGTGGATGAGAGCCATAGCTTTGTAGTGGCAGATATTCCTGGATTGATTGAAGGTGCATCGGATGGTGCGGGTTTGGGAATTCGTTTCTTAAAACACTTAGAACGTTGTCGTGTGTTAATTCATTTAGTGGATATTAACCCAATTGATGAATCCGATCCGGCAGATAATATTGCGATCATCGAGTCAGAATTATTCCAATATAGTGAAAAATTGGCAGATAAACCGCGTTGGTTAGTCTTCAATAAAATTGATACGATGACTGAAGAAGAGGCGCATGAACGAGCACAAGAGATTACTGAACGTCTTGGTTGGGAAGAAGGCTATCACCTTATTTCTGCCGCAACCGGTAAAAATGTGCCGCCACTTTGTCGTGATATTATGGATTTCATTGAAGCGAATCCGCGTGATGCGGAAGTAGAAGAAAATAAACCAGAAGAAGTGAAATTCAAATGGGAAGACTACCATCAAGAGCAGCTCGCTGAACATCAATTTGATGATGAAGATGACGACTGGGATGATTGGGATGAAGAAGATGAAGAGGGCGTTGAGTTTATTTACAAACCTTAATGCCTAAATGAAAAAAGAGCGGAAATTTGACCGCTCTTTTTTATTACCTTTAACCTTTCTTTTTCCCACCTTGACGCGCTTTAAAGCGTGGGTTAGTTTTTGAAATGACATAGACGACACCGTGGCGACGAACAATTTTGCAGCCAGGACGGTTTTTTGCGCTTTTAAGTGAAGATAATACTTTCATTGAGCATTCCTATTTTGATTTAAATGCGCCAAATTTACCGTAGCGGTTTGCAAATTCACTTGCACGACCTTCATTACCAATTTGACGAGTTTTACCGGTATAAAATGGGTGAGAAGCTGATGAGGTATCGCACATAAATACAGGGTATTCATTACCATCTTCCCATTTCATGGTGTTGTTGGTTTTAGCACAAGAACGGATGAGAAAGCCTTGTTTCGCATTGGAATCGTAAAATAAAACGGTACGATAATTTTCAGGGTGAATGCCTTTTTTCATTAGAGCTCCTTATATAACGAAAAGAATTGGGCGAAGATACTAATTAAAAAGAGAATGATTATCAATATAATTTTATTCATAACTATGAGAATTTTTTTCATATTGAGAAAAAGAAAAATGCCTTTCGGTTGAAAGGCATTTTGTCTGTTTGGAGGGAGAGTTATCCACGATGCGCGTTTTTCATAATACGCTCTTTCGCCACTTTCCATTCACGCTCTTTAATATCATCACGTTTATCATGTTGTTTTTTACCTTTCGCAAGACCGATTTTGATCTTTGCCCAAGCGCCTTTCCAATAAAGAGAAAGGGCAACAATGGTAAAACCATCACGGCTTGATTTACCGAAAAGATTATCCAGTTCACGTTTATTCAATAAAAGCTTACGTGTACGCGTCGGATCGCAAACCACGTGAGTAGAAGCCAAGCTTAATGGTTGAATGGTTGCGCCAAATAAATAGGCTTCACCGTTTTTAAAAATGATGTAGCTGTCGCTGATATTGGCTTTACCTGCGCGCATTGATTTTACTTCCCAACCTTGTAATTCAAGGCCGGCTTCAATTTCATCTTCAATAAAATATTCGTGTCGAGCTCGTTTATTTAACGCAATGGTGTTGGAGCCGACTTTGACTTTCTTCTTGGTCATTGTTATCCGTTGTTTATTAATCGTAAATTGACGTTGATTTTACCGAATCTCGCCGTGGATAGCAAAAAACAAAAGGCTGATTTGACTCAGCCTTTTATTACTAAATGATCGATTATTCTTCTAATTCACCACAGAAACGATAGCCTTCACCATGTACGGTAGCAATGATTTCTGGGGTATTAGGATGATCTTCAAAATGTTTTCGAATACGACGAATTGTGACATCCACAGTACGATCTTGTGGTTTTAATTCACGTCCTGTCATTTTTAGCAATAATTCTTCACGAGTTTGTAATTTGCCCGGGTTTTCGCAGAAATGCAACATGGCACGGAATTCACTACGAGGCAGTTTAAATTCAACGCCTTCAGGTGTGATTAAATTATGGCTATTTAAATCCAGTGTCCACCCATTAAAACGATAGTTCTCACGTTGTAAATGGGTTTCTTTGCCATTTAGTGTCATGGTGCGATGCAATAAATTTCGTGCACGAATAGTGAGTTCTCTTGGGTTAAATGGCTTAGTGAGATAATCATCTGCCCCAATTTCCAAGCCTAAAATTTTATCGACCTCGTTATCTCGTCCCGTGAGGAAGATTAATGGAATTGCAGCTTTCTCACGTAACTCACGCCCCAGTAATAAACCATTTTTACCGGGTAAATTGATATCTAATACGATGAGATTAACCGTTTCTGAGTTTAAGTGACGATACATTTCAGCACCATCTTGTGCTTGTAATACCTCATAGCCCTCAGCTTCAAAAATTCCTTTTAACGTATTACGGGTTACCGCTTCATCTTCTACGATGAGAATTTTTGGAGTAGCCATTCATTGCTCCTTGTTATATTTTGTTATGAGCGTATTCTATAATTGTAACATTGCTGTAACAACAGAAAAGTGCGGTCATTGTTTAAATTACATTTAATTTTATGATCTAAGTCATAAATTATTAACATTCCGCTTATCTATGCTAGAATTTTAGCAGGAACAATAGTTGGAACTTTATGATGAAGCGAATTCTTCTTTTTTTATTTTTTATTTTTACCGCACTTTCCACTCAAGCCGGTCTTTTTGATAAGAAACCGGCTTTCTTACCTGTGGATGAAGCTTTTCAATTTTCAGCGGCGAAAAGCGAGAATCAAGAAAATGTGATCGTCAATTGGTCGATTGCAGAGGGGTATTATCTCTATCAAGATAAAATTTCCGCGAAGCTCAACCAAGAGGAAGCCTCATCATTTGATGTGCCGACATTTTCTATTTCACCTGAAGATTATAACGATCCTTATTTTGGCTTGATGAAGATTTTCAAAAAGCCCGTGCAAGCTATTTTTAAAGCGAATCAGCCGCCATTAAAAGCAGAAGATGTGGTTGAGATTGCTTACCAAGGTTGTACTGAGGGCTTTTGTTATCCGCCTGAAGTGAAAGAAATTAAAGTGGCAGATTTGCCTATTGCACAGGTCGCTAATACTGGAAAAACATCAGAAAAATCGACCGCACTTTCAGCACAACCTAAAGCTGAGCAAGACCGTTTAGCGGAAAACTTATTTAATAGCAAATATGCCGTATTTGGCTTTTTCTTATTGGGCTTAGGATTGGCCTTTACTCCTTGTGTATTGCCAATGCTACCACTGCTTTCAGCGATTGTGATTGGCCAAAATCAACGCCCTAATATGTGGCGCGCTTTCGCATTAAGTTTTGTGTATGTGCAGGGGATGGCGTTGACTTATACCTTGCTAGGCTTAATTGTCGCTGCAATTGGTTTACCGTTCCAAGTGGCTTTACAACATCCTTATGTGATGATTGGTTTATCAATCATCTTTGTCTTGTTAGCATTGTCGATGTTCGGTGTATTTACCTTACAGCTCCCAAGCTCCTTACAAACAAAACTCTCTTTACTTAGCCAACAGCAAAAAGCCGGCGCTTTTGGTGGTGTGTTCTTAATGGGCATGATTGCGGGGCTTGTGGCTTCACCTTGCACATCAGCACCGCTTTCTGGCGCCTTGCTTTATGTGGCGCAGAGTGGGGATTTATTTACTGGTGCGATTACGCTTTATTTGCTCGCGTTGGGCATGGGCGTACCGCTGATTTTAATCACTTTATTTGGGAATAAAATCCTACCTAAATCGGGCATGTGGATGGAAACCGTCAAAAAGCTCTTTGGCTTTGTGATGCTCGCATTACCGGTATTCTTAATTTCTCGTATTTTGCCAGATGAATGGACACCAAGATTATGGGCGATGCTCGATACCGCATTTTTCATTTGGTTTGCTTTCCAAATGCCGAAAAATGGCACAGGTTGGGTATTCCGAATTCTCTTTTTAGTGGCAGCTATGATTAGTGTTAAACCGCTTCAAACTTGGGTGTGGGGCGAAAGCCAAGCACCAAGTGCGGTTGAAAATAAAGCCATTTCTCATATTGAATTTAAACGGGTAAAAAGCGAAGCTGAATTGCAACAAGTACTTGCTGAAAATAACAAACCACTTGTGATGCTCGATCTTTATGCGGATTGGTGTGTCGCTTGTAAAGAGTTTGAAAAAGAAACATTTACTGATCCTAGTGTACAAAAAGCTTTTTCTGAGATGTTGCTTCTTCAAGTGGATATGACGAAAAATTCCGAAGAAAACCGTGCTTTAATGACAAAATATAAAGTGTTAGGTTTACCGACGATTTTATTCTTTAACCAAGATGGAAAAGAAATTGAAGGGAGTCGTGTTACCGGATTTATGCCGCCTGTTGAGTTTTTACAATGGATTGATAAAATCAGTAAAGCATAAAATTATTTCCTAATCGTAAAAAGTCCTTTTCGATTTGAGGTATTGTTTTTCTTTGGGTTAATCATTAATATACACCCCGTTCTCAAATCACTTTTTATTAGGAAAAACTTTATGAAAAACTTAGAAAAATACTCTCCATATGTTTTAGCTTTATTACGTATCGTCGTAGCCTATATGTTTATCTTACACGGCACAGCGAAATTCTGGGAATTCCCAATTTCAATGACGGGCGGTAACGGCGCAGTGGGCGATCCAATGATGATCGTCGGTGGAGTAATTGAGATTGTCGGTTCAATCCTATTAATTTTAGGTTTATTTGTTCGCCCAGCGGCATTTATCCTTTCGGGTCAAATGGCTTATGCGTATTTCTTTATGCACGTTGCAGGTAACGGGAATTTATTCTTCCCAATCGCGAACGGTGGTGAACTTGCTTTATTTTACTCCCTCGTATTCTTCTATTTTGTGTTTGCCGGTGCCGGTGCATTTTCTTTAGATAACCGCAAACGCTAATCACATTATTCAGACTGTTAGGTTGCCCGCATTTTGCGGGCTTTTTTGTTTTTTAAACCTCCTAAATAAGCAGTCAAACGTTGAAGTGCGCCTACCAGGAAAATTTTTTCTACATAAACGCAAACGTTTGCGTTATAATTCCACGCGCTTATTTTTAACCATTTAATGAAAGGAAAATGTAATGACAGATCGTCCAATTCGTCAGGCTTTGCTGAGTGTTTCTGATAAAACCGGTATCGTAGAATTTGCTCAAGGCTTAGTGCAACGCGGTGTAAAACTACTTTCTACTGGCGGTACTGCAAAATTGTTGGAGCAACATGGTTTGCCGGTGACTGAAGTGTCTGATTATACGGGATTCCCTGAAATGATGGACGGTCGTGTGAAAACCTTACATCCAAAAGTACATGGCGGGATTCTTGGTCGTCGTGGTATAGATGATGCCATCATGCAGCAACATGGCATTGAAGGCATTGATATGGTTGTCGTGAATTTATATCCGTTTGCAGCCACTGTGGCTAAACCGGATTGTACCTTGGCTGATGCGGTAGAAAATATCGATATCGGTGGACCAACCATGGTGCGTTCTGCAGCGAAAAACCATAAAGATGTGGCGATCGTGGTGAATAATGGTGATTTCAACGCCATTCTTGCAGAGATGGATAAACATCAAAACAGCCTAACGCTTGAAACCCGTTTTGATCTTGCGATTAAAGCATTTGAACATACCGCGCAATATGACTCCATGATTGCCAACTACTTTGGACAAATGGTGAAACCGTATCATGTAGCTGAGGAAGAAGACGCGAATGCGAAGTGCGGTCAATTCCCACGGACTTTAAACCTTAACTTCGTGCGTAAACAAACCATGCGTTATGGCGAAAATGCTCATCAAAATGCGGCCTTCTACGTTGATTTGAATGTTAAAGAGGCGAGCGTGGCTACGGCTCAGCAACTCCAAGGTAAAGCCTTGTCTTACAATAATATTGCTGACACCGATGCAGCACTTGAATGCGTGAAAGAATTTGATGAGCCGGCTTGTGTGATTGTTAAACACGCTAACCCATGCGGTGTGGCTTTAGGTAAAGATATTTTAGACGCCTATAATCGCGCTTACCAAACCGATCCAACTTCTGCATTTGGCGGCATTATTGCGTTCAACCGTGAATTAGACGAAAAAACCGCGAATGAAATTGTGGAACGTCAATTCGTTGAAGTGATTATTGCACCGAAAGTTTCTGCTGAAGCACAAGAAGTCGTAAAACGTAAGAAAAATGTTCGTTTGCTTGAATGTGGCGAATGGACCTCTCGTTCTGAACGTTTGGATTTCAAACGTGTAAACGGCGGTTTATTGGTACAGGATGCAGATTTAGGCATGGTTGGTGTGGATGATTTAAAAGTGGTGAGCAAACGTCAACCAACCGCACAAGAATTAAAAAATTTATTGTTCTGCTGGAAAGTGGCGAAATTTGTGAAATCCAATGCGATTGTTTACGCCAAAGATAACCAAACCATCGGCATTGGTGCAGGTCAAATGAGTCGAGTGTATTCAGCGAAGATTGCAGGTATCAAAGCTCAGGATGAAGGTTTAACTGTCGCAGGTTGCGTGATGGCATCTGATGCGTTCTTCCCATTCCGGGATGGTATTGATGCTGCGGCGAAAGTAGGTATTCAATGCGTGATCCATCCGGGTGGTTCAATGCGTGATCAAGAAGTGATTGATGCAGCGGATGAACATAATATGGTGATGGTATTAACCGGAATGCGTCATTTTAGACATTAATTTATCTAACTATCCCCCTCTTTAGCAAAGAGGGGAAGGGGAGATTTGGCAGAAGTGATTTCAAGCTCATACTAAATTCAATATCGTTTAAATCTCCCCCTAGCCCCCTCTTTACAAAAGAGGGGGAATTGTAGGTAAAAAATAACCGCACTTTTTTAAATTAAGCATATGCAAGGACTACAACATGAACATCCTCATCATCGGAAATGGCGGTCGTGAACACGCCTTGGCTTGGAAAGCAGCACAATCTCCACTCGCAGATAAAGTTTTTGTGGCACCAGGCAACGCGGGTACCGCATTGGAACACAAAGTAGAAAACGTGAATATTTCTGCAACAGATATTCCCGCATTAGTGAAATTTGCTCAAGATAAGCAAATTGGATTAACCATTGTTGGCCCTGAAGCACCGCTAGTGATTGGGGTAGTTGATGCATTTCGTGAAGCTAGATTGAAGATCTTTGGTCCAACTCAAGCGGCTGCGCAATTGGAAGGTTCAAAAGCATTCACCAAAGACTTCCTAGCTCGTCACAAAATTCCAACGGCAGAATATCAAAACTTTACCGAAGTTGAGCCTGCGTTAGCGTACTTGCGTGAGAAAGGTGCGCCAATTGTCGTAAAAGCGGATGGTTTGGCGGCGGGTAAAGGTGTAATCGTTGCAATGACATTGCAAGAAGCGGAAGACGCTGTGCGTGATATGCTTTCTGGCAATGCCTTTGGTGAAGCGGGTAGCCGAGTGGTGATTGAAGAGTTTCTAGATGGCGAAGAAGCTAGCTTTATCGTCATGGTAGATGGTAAAAACGTCGAACCTATGGCAACTAGTCAAGACCATAAACGTGTAGGCGAAAATGATACAGGCTTAAATACTGGCGGTATGGGGGCGTATTCGCCTGCACCAGTGGTGACACCAGAAATTCATGATCGCATTATGCGTGAAGTGATTTATCCAACTGTTAATGGCATGGCGGCAGAAGGCAATGTTTACTCTGGTTTCCTATACGCAGGATTAATGATTATGCCGAACGGTCAGCCAAAAGTGATTGAATTTAACTGCCGTTTCGGTGATCCAGAAACCCAACCGATTATGTTGCGTTTGGAATCGGATTTGGTGGAGCTTTGTCTTAAAGCCTGTGATGGCAAATTGGACGAGGTGAAATCCCAGTGGAATCCAAAAGCGTCCTTAGGTATTGTGTTAGCTGCGGAAGGGTATCCAGGCGATTATCGTAAAGGCGATGTGATTAGCGGTTTACCACAAAGTGCGGTCGAAAATGAGAAAGTTTTCTTAGCGGGCGTTGCAGAGCAAGAAGGTAAGTTAGTCACGAACGGCGGTCGCGTGCTTTGTGTTACTGCATTAGGCGAAAGTGTATTTGAAGCGCAACAAAAAGCCTTAAAACTCGCTGAGCAAATTCAATGGTCTGGACGTTTTTATCGTCGAGATATTGGCTATCGTGCTGTTGAACGTGAGCAGCAAAAATAACTACATTTAATGTTAAGGAATCGTATGGATTATAAAAATAAAGAATTATGTCGTCTTCGCACAATCAGTTTTTTTCTAACATTACATAAAGATAAATCGCAATGGGAAAGCGCACTTTATTCGGTGAAACGTGATGTTGATTTGTTATTGCCTGCTGTGCAGAAAGCTGGTTATACCTTGCAATCAATTCGGGTCATTACCAATCCTTTTGGTGAATATTTGGATTTAACCAATTTGCAGACAGCAAAAGCAGATTTGCAGTATTTAACGGAATTATTGAATAAATTTAATGAAAGTGGAATTCGTCTTCGATTTGCAATAGGCGCGGCGAGAAATACAGAGGAAATTGCTTTATTGCCAGAGTTAATCGCGGCTTATGGCGACTTGTGTAATGCTTGTGTCAATGTACCATTAGATGAAAATGGCGTGTTAGATAATGAACTTATTGAGCAATCTGTTTATGCCGTACAACGAATTGCAAATATCACACCACGTGGCGAAGGCAATTTTAACTTTACTGTGAATTTTAACTGCAAGCCATTTATTCCTTATTTCCCTGCTGGTTATCATCTAAGTCATTTGCCAAATAGTTTTGTCATTGGTTTAGAAACGCCAGACTTATTAGTCGAAGTATTAAAATCTGTACCAAAGTCGCCTCATAATCAATTTTATGCTGATTGTTATCAGGCTATGTCGCAGTCTCTGCAATATCATGTAGATCAAGTATTAGAGATGCTAAGTGCGGTCAAATTATCAGGTGAATTTGAATTTGCAGGGATTGATAGTTCGGCGGCACCGTCGAAAAATTGTTCATCCATGACAAAAGTGTATGAATTAATGGGATTGCCATATTTTGGTGCGGCTGGTTCAGTAGAGGTTTCTGCACTACTGACAAAAGTGTTTAAATCAATCCAAGGTGTGCCATTGGTTGGGTTTTCTGGATTAATGTTAGCAGTGACAGAAGATTTAGGTTTAGCCGAAGGTACACAAAAACAATATTTTGATATTCGCGCTTTACTGACTTATAGCGCCGTATGTGGTATCGGTTTAGACACGGTTCCAGTGGCGGGAAATGTTAAGGCGGAAAGCATAGCCGCTATTATGCGCGATACGGGAACGATGGCATTCCGCTTAAATAAACCACTCACTGTGCGTTTATTTCCTATTCCGAATAAGGTTGCAGGTGAAATATCAGAATTTGAGAGTGATGATTTATGTAACTGCCGACTTTTACATATTCCGGATTAAACTACAATTTCCCTACTTTGTTGTGATGAATGTTATCCCTACGGTCAATAAGAGGAGTATCTCATGAGAAAATTAATATTGGGTAGCCTTGTTGCTGTATTGCTATCGGGATGTGCAACGGCGCATCAGCAAACAGAACAGGAAAAAGCCTTAGTCGGTGATTGGATTTGTCATGTAAAACCTGCCGCCAAATCCCCTTTACCTGTTGAGCATTTTGATTACGTCACTTATCGAGCAGATCAAACTGTGCTTCTACGTGGCATTTCACAGATTGATACAAAAGAAGGCTGGATGCGTTATTTATTGCAAGCTAAAGCTAAATGGCAGGCGAGTGATGGTAAGCTAAGTTATGACTTTACGGATCGTCTATTTAAAACCGCCCATTCACCACAAGTTGCGAAAATTATTGAACAATCTCCAGAATTTAAAGAATATGATAAGGAATTTGTTTCACCTTGTAATAGTTGCGGTAATCATTTGGATATGAAAATTAAAATGAAAAGCCCAACAAGGATGACCAATTTTAATACTTATACGAAAGAAACCAGCCAATGCCGTAAACTTGGTGCTGACGAGAAAACAAAAGAAGTTAAATTAATTGAAAAATTAGTGAAAGAAAAAGGCTCGATTTAGATAAATGAATGTTTTTCATTGTAATAATGAAAAATATGATCGAAATTTTTGATTAAGTTTTTACTTGGAAACAGGTAAACTATACATAAATAATTCAAACAACGAGGAAAACACAATGTTTAAAAAAAGTATGAACATCGCTGATTACGATCCGGTTCTATGGCAAGCCATTCAGGACGAAAATCGTCGTCAAGAAGAGCATATCGAGCTTATCGCGTCTGAAAACTATGCGAGCCCACGCGTAATGGAAGCGCAAGGTTCACAGTTTACTAACAAGTATGCTGAAGGCTATCCAGGTAAACGTTACTACGGCGGTTGTGAGTACGCAGACATTGTGGAGCAGTTGGCGATTGATCGTGCTAAAGAGTTGTTTGGTGCGGATTATGTGAACGTACAACCACACTCAGGTTCACAAGCCAATGCGGCGGTATATGGTGCATTAATCAATGCGGGCGATACCATTTTAGGGATGGATTTAGCACACGGTGGTCACTTAACCCATGGGGCGAAAGTGAGCTTTTCCGGTAAAATCTATAATTCTGTACTTTATGGTATTACTGCTGATGGTTTAATCGATTATGAAGATGTCCGCCAAAAAGCATTAGAACACAAACCGAAAATGATTGTGGCAGGTTTCTCCGCTTATTCTCAAGTAGTAGATTGGAAAAAAATGCGTGAAATCGCAGATGAAGTGGGCGCGTATTTATTCGTTGATATGGCTCACGTTGCGGGCTTAATCGCAGCAGGTTTATATCCAAACCCATTACCATACGCACACGTTGTAACAACCACCACCCATAAAACCTTAGGTGGTCCACGTGGTGGTTTAATTCTTTCTTCTTGCGGTGATGAAGAGCTTTATAAACGCTTACAATCTTCTGTTTTCCCTGCAAACCAAGGTGGTCCATTAGTTCACATTATTGCGGCGAAAGCAGTATGTTTCAAAGAAGCATTAGAGCCTGCTTATAAAGAATATCAAGCAAACGTGATTAAAAATGCGAAAGCAATGGTGGAAGTATTTAAACAACGTGGATATGACGTAGTTTCAAACGGCACAGAAAACCATTTGTTCTTAGTCAGTTTCATCAAACAAGGCTTAACCGGTAAAGCAGCAGATGCAGCGTTAGGTAAAGCGAATATCACGGTGAATAAAAACTCCGTACCAAATGATCCACAAAAACCATTTGTGACTTCCGGTATTCGTGTTGGTACACCAGCTGTGACTCGTCGTGGCTTTAACGAACAAGACTGTCGTGAACTAGCAGGCTGGATGTGTGATGTATTAGATGCATTAGGCAAAGAAAACGAAGAACAAGTGATTGCAGCAACCAAAGAAAAAGTATTGGCAATCTGCAAACGTCTTCCTGTTTACGCATAATGCTGATTCAGCTTTTATTTGTGATGTTAGCGGCGGTCAATATCGCCGCTTATTTTTTAATGTGGAAAGATAAAATCCGCGCGGTTCGTCACGGCTGGCGAATTTCTGAAAATACCTTTTTTCTATTAAGCCTTCTTGGTGGGTTTATTGGCGTTTATTTGGTTGATCTTAATGCCTTATTGGTATTTCTTTCTTGAATAACGTTGAGCGCAGAATGACTTTCAGTCATAAAAAAGCCTAAAGAATATCTCTAGGCTTTTTAGTTTGTGATTAGACTATTTAAAAATAAGGCGTCGATTTCGACTTTTCTTTACTTGTGAAACTGTAATTAATCCTAACACAATGACATAGACAGCGAAAATAAATACCAACCATTGCACCATCGTAATGCCGAAAAGTGACCATTGGCTTTCGTTACAGCTGCCTGTTGGATTGAAGACTGCCGGTAGCCATTTATGGAATGGTAATGTGTCTGGGAAGTTTGGTATAAATTCACATTGTTTCCATGGTGCTGGATTCATTTGTAAATCAAGGTGACGAATGGAGATCATTAGTCCTTTGATTGCACTAAATAAACCTACAATAAGAGCTAGAATGCGGACTATAAGCAAATTTGGCGCTAAGGCACCGATAAGACCAGCGACGAATAAACCCACAACAGCTAAACGTTCGTAAACACAAAGTACGCAAGGCTGTAACCCCATGCCGTATTGAAAGTAAAGTGCGGTGGATTCTAAGGCAAATGCGGTAAATGCCAAAAAGATCCACGCTGAACGTTTAAGGGATAATTGCTTAAAAAAGTCTAGCATTCTCTCTCCTTATGTTTCATTAAATTGGAGTAATTAAGCCAAGGTTCGCAAGCCAAATCGTCATTTCAGGTAGGATAAATTCGATTGCAAGGAAACCGACTAGCGTTAATACGATAGTGTAAGGCAATGCCATGTAGACCATTCTACCATAAGAAAGTTTAATTAACGGTGCAAGCGATGATGTTAATAAGAACAAGAATGCGGCTTGACCGTTTGGCGTTGCTACAGAAGGTAAGTTCGTACCTGTATTGATTGCTACCGCAAGTAATTCAAATTGGTGTGGCGAAATTGCGCCTGCTGTAAGTGCATTTTTCGCTTCATTGATGTAAACCGTTGCAACGAATACGTTATCCGAAATGGCAGAAAGTAAACCATTGAAACCATAGAATAAGGCTAACTGAGTTTTCTCTTCAGAACTTAATACGAATTGAATAATTGGTGCAAAGAGTTTTTGATCAATAATCACCGCAACGATAGAGAAGAATACCACTAATAATGCAGTGAAAGGCAAGCTTTCTTGGAATGATTTTCCAATAGCATGTTCGTCTGTTACGCCAGTAAAAGCTGTTGCAAGAATAATTACACTTAAACCGATTAAACCTACCGCGGCTAAGTGGAAGGCTAAACCTAAGATTAACCAAACCGCGATAACCGCTTGAACATAAAGGCGAGCTTTATCTTGTTTAGACATTTTTTGTGTGTTTTCGCGATCTAAATCAGCCAAGACTTTCCATACTTCTTCTGGTAATTTTTCGCCATAGCCGAACACTTTAAATTTTTCAACTAAAACACAAGTGAGTAATCCGCAGATGAATACGGGGATGGTTACTGGTGCCATACGGAAAAAGAACTCAATAAAGTTCCATTTTGCTTGTTCTGCAATGATCAGGTTTTGTGGTTCACCCACCATAGTCATTACGCCACCGAGTGCTGTCCCTACACCTGCATGCATCATTAAGCTACGTAAGAAAGAACGGAATTTTTCGAGAGTTTCGTGATTTTTAATTTTGTTATCATCAGAAATATCAACCGCATCTTGTAGTGTTTTACCTGATGCGGCTTTGTGATAAACCCCATAGAAACCCATGGCAACACTGATGATTACAGCTACAACAGTCAGCGCATCTAAGAACGCTGAAAGAAATGCTGCACTGAAACAGAATGCTAAAGAGAGGACGATTTTAGAACGGATACGCACTAATAACTTGGTGAACACATAAAGCAAAAGTTGCTTCAGAAAGTAAATACCGGCCACCATGAAGATTAAAAGTAAAACCACTTCAAAGTTTGCCATGATCTCGGCTTTAACGTGTTCAGCACTCGTCATGCCGATAGCAATAGCTTCAAATGCTAATAAACCACCGGGTTGAAGAGGGTAGCATTTTAATGCCATGGCAAGGGTGAAAATAAATTCAGCCACGAGAGCCCAGCCAGCAATAAATGGGCTGACGAAAAAGAATAAAATCGGGTTAATTACCAAGAAGGCAATAATAGTTAATTTATACCAATCAGGGCTCGAGCCCAGAAAGTTTTTCATAAATGCTTGTGTGTAAGTCATATCGAACTCCGTTTTTTTATAGTCCTGTCATTGTAATATATACCGCTTTAAAGGATAATAGACTGGTTAAAGATTTATTCAATAAATCACATTTTTTTGATCTTTTTAGGCTTTTTTATATTTATTTCATACTCATGCAAACAGATAATACCCTTTTACGGGCTCAAAGCCCAGCCGCGCTTGCCGAAGAATATATTGTTAGAAGTATTTGGGATAATGTATTTCCCGCCGGCACTAATCTTCCTTCTGAGCGTGATTTAGCTGATAAAATCGGCGTCACACGCACCACATTACGTGAAGTATTACAGCGTTTGGCTCGTGATGGCTGGCTGACCATTCAACACGGCAAACCGACAAAAGTCAATGATATTTGGGATACAGCTGGTCCAAGCATCATTGAAACTTTAATTACCTTAGATCGCCAAAGCGCGCCATTAATCATTGAAAATATGTTGTCATTGCGTAGTCGCATGTCGGAATCTTATATTTATGAGGCAGTAAAAAATTCACCTAAAGCCTCTGCCGCCTTATTCAAAGGAATGGATGCTTTAGAGAATACCGCTGAAAGCTACATGGAATTTGACTATGCCTTATTTCGTCAGTTTACCGTAATGGCGAATAAACCTTTCTATCGTTTAATTTTCAATAGCTTACGTGGGGTTTATCATAAAATTGGTTTACTATTCTTTAGTGACGAAAAACATCGACAAGTGACACATGATTTTTATGTAGAATTGCGTGATATTTGTGAAAAAGGTCAATCCGATTTAGTGGTGGAATGTATTCGTAAACATAAGCAAGTGACTTCCGCTTACTGGCGGGCCATTTTAGAAAGCTTGCCAAAAGATTTAGCAACAGAATAATATTAAAAGTGCGGTTGAAAATGACCGCACTTTTTCCTTATATCAAAGACTCAATATTATGCGTATTCCAAGAATTTATCATCCAGAATCCCTTAAAAATCAATCTACTTGCCAACTTTCAGAGGATGCGGCTAATCACGTAGGACGTGTACTGCGTATGACTGAAGGTGAGCAAATTGAATTATTTGATGGAAGTAATCATATTTATCCAGCGAAAATTATTGAAGCGAGCAAAAAAGCCGTTAAGGTGGACATTCTTGGTTGTGAATTAAGTGATAAAGAGTCGAATTTATTGATTCATTTAGGGCAGGTTATTTCACGCGGCGATCGAATGGAATTTACCATTCAAAAATCCGTAGAGTTGGGCGTGAATGTGATTACACCATTATGGTCAGAACGCTGTGGCGTGAAGTTGGATGGTGAACGTATGGATAAGAAAATCCAACAATGGCAAAAAATTGCCATTGCCGCTTGTGAACAATGTGGCCGTAACGTTGTGCCAGAAATTCGTCCGTTAATGAAATTACAAGATTGGTGTGCAGAAAATGATGGCGCGTTGAAATTGAATTTACATCCAAGAGCCCAATATTCTATTAAAACCTTGCCTTCCATTCCAAAAGAAGGTGTTCGTTTACTTATTGGTTCAGAAGGTGGTTTATCACCTCAAGAAATCGCTCAAACTGAACAACAAGGATTTACTGAAATTTTATTAGGAAAGCGTGTGTTACGTACAGAAACCGCCTCTTTAGCGGCAATTAGTGCGTTGCAAATTTGTTTTGGAGATTTGGGATAATGATGGATTTACAAGGGCAATTTTTAATTGCGATGCCACAGTTAGAGGATTATTTCCAAAATACCGTGGTGTATATGTGTGAGCATAATGAGCAAGGCTCAATGGGCTTAGTGATTAATCAACCCACCGATTTAAGCATTGCTGAACTGTATTCAAAAATGAATTTTATGATGAAAAATGACCGCACTTTTAGCAATGAACTTGTGCTTGCGGGTGGACCGGTACATTCTGAGCGTGGTTTTATTCTGCATAAGAAAACCGCGAAAGAATTTGAGCATAGTTATAAAATTACCGATGAGATGTTTCTGACCACTTCGGCAGATATTGTGGAAACCTTTGGTTCAGAGGATGCGCCCGAAAAATATCTTGTTGCACTCGGTTGTGCAAGTTGGACAGCCGGACAGCTAGAACAAGAGATTGCAGATAATGCGTGGTTAGTGGCACCTGCGTCAGACACCATTTTATTTGAAACAATTTATGAAGACCGTTATCCTGCGGCGAATCAATTATTAGGGATTAACCCTCATAATTTTGTCTTTTCACAAGTGGGGCATAGTTAATGGGCATCACAGCAATAGCGTTTGATTTTGGCACAAAAAGCATCGGTTGTGCAGTCGGGCAAAGTATCACGGGTACGGCACAAGCCTTGCCTGCATTTAAAGCGCAAGATGGGATTCCCAATTGGGATGCTATTGAAAAATGCCTAAAAGATTGGAAACCAGATGTTATTGTGGTGGGATTGCCTTTAAATATGGATGGAACCGAGCAAGATTTAACACTTCGAGCGAAAAAATTTGCCAATCGCTTAAATGGTCGTTTCGGTATCAAAGTAGAACTGCAAGATGAGCGCTTAACGACGGTTTCTGCACGTGATGAAATTTTCCAGCGTGGTGGTTATCGTGCTCTCAATAAAGGCAAAGTAGATGGGATCTCTGCTTGCTTGATTTTAGAAAGTTGGTTCGAAAACTATTCAGAATAAGCCAAAAACAAACCGCACTTTAAGGTGCGGTTTGTTGTATTTATGAGTTTATTTTTTTATCCAAATGAGACTCGCCATTCTTCCTGTTTTGCCATCTCGACGATAGGAAAAGAAGGTTTCTTTTTCAGTAAACGTACAATGTTCACCACCGTAAATTTGGGCAATCCCTAATTTGTTGAGGCGTTGTGTAGCGATTTGATAAAGATTGCCAAGGTATTTTCCTACTTCATTCGGATCTGGTCGAAAAGCCGTTTCTGCAATCGGGTCAAAAGCCATAAATTGTGCAATCACTTCTTTGCCAACTTGGAATGCATTAGGGCCGATAGCAGGCCCAAACCAGGCAATAATCTCTTCGGGGGCAGATTGAAAACATTTCACGGTTTCTTCCAATACACCATCACAGAGTCCGCGCCAGCCCGCATGGGCTGCTGCCACTTCAGTCCCTTGCTTATTGGTGAATAAAACCGGTAAGCAATCGGCTGTCATCACCAAACATACTTGGTTCGGTTGATTGGTGTAAACCGCATCAGCCTCTAAATCATTGCCCTCATAAGGCACCGTAATCACACGAGTGCTGTGCGTTTGAGTTAAAAACAACGGGAAATGTGGCAGATCAAATTTTTCGACCAATAAAGTGCGGTTAGTTTTGACCGCACTTTTATCATCTTCGACATGATCACCCAAATTGAAACTATCGAAAGGCGGCAGGCTTACGCCACCTTCTCTTGTGGTTGTAAAAGCTTGGATATGTGGTGGAACATTCCAGTTTGGAACAATAGTTTTCATCTTAATAATCCAATTCGTCTTTGTGTTCGAGGTAATCCGCTTTTAAGGCATGCAGTAATTCGACAAAGTCATCTGGCAATGGGGCATACCATTCCATCATTTCACCTGTAATTGGGTGAGCTAAACGCAACATAACTGCATGTAAGGCTTGGCGTTTAAAATTGCGTAGCACCTCAGTGAAGGCTTCGCTTGCATTTTTAGGTGGGCGAGGACGACCACCATAAGTTTGATCACCTAATAATGGATGTGCAATATGCGCCATGTGCACACGAATTTGGTGAGTCCGGCCTGTTTCTAAACGTAAGCGTAAACGCGTGTAATTACGGAAATTCTCCATAATGCGATAGTGTGTCACAGCGGGTTTACCCATTGGGTGAACCGCCATCAATGTGCGTTTTGTTGCATGGCGAGCCATTGGTTGGTCTACGGTTCCACCTTTGGTCATAATGCCACTCGCAACGGCTTCGTATTCACGAGTGATTTTGCGTTTTTGTAAGTCACGTACGAGTTTGGTTTGTGCAGGAATGGTTTTAGCGACAACCATGAGACCCGTTGTATCTTTATCTAAACGATGCACAATCCCTGCACGTGGTACTTCGGCAATAGGTGGATAGTGATAGAGTAGCGCATTAAGTACCGTGCCATTTGGATTGCCTGCACCAGGGTGAACCACAAGATCTTTAGGTTTGTTAATCACGATAATATCGTCATCTTCATAAACGATATTGAGCGGAATATTTTGTGGCTCAAAACGGTTTTCATCTTCCACTTCTACCGAAATTTCAATTTGCTCTCCGCCATAAACTTTTGCACGGGGAATATCGGCAATTTCACCGTTCATTTTTACCAGTTTTGCTTCAATCCAGGTTTTTAAACGCGAACGGGAATATTCTGGGAACAACTCTGCGAGGGTTTGGTCTAAACGCTGTCCCATTTGTTCAGGCTGAATTTCAGCCGTTAAGGTAATTTGTGGCATAAAAAATCCATCTAAAAATTTAAAAAGTTGGCTTATTGCGTAATGTTCTATACAATATTCGTTAATTGTAACTTATTTATTGATTTTCGTAAAAATTAAGGAAAAAAGAATGCGTAAAATAAAATCTCTCGCACTTATTGCATTGACCTCATTCGCTATTGCAGCTTGTAGCAGTGGTAATAAAGAAGTGGAGCAAGCTTCTGTTGATGAGCTTTATGCAAAAGGCGCGGCTGCATTACAAGAAGGAAGCTATTCTGACTCGATTCGTTATTTAAAAGCAGCGACAGAGCGTTTCCCTGGTAGTGCTTACCAAGAACAAGCAATGCTTGATTTAATTTATGCAAACTATAAAACACAAGATTACACAGCAACGTTGGTTACCGTAGATAACTACTTACGGCAATTTCCACAAAGTCCAAACCGTGACTATGCAGTGTATATGGCGGGTTTAACAAACTTAGCAACGGCCGATAACATGATCCAAGATTTCTTTGGTATCGATCGTGCAACGCGTGAAACAACTTCAATGAAAACGGCGTTTTCTAACTTCCAAAGCTTAGTGCGTGCGTTCCCAAATAGCCCATATTCACAAGATGCGGTAGCACGTATGGCATACATCAAAGATTCATTAGCTCGTCATGAATTAGAAATTGCGAAATTCTATGCAAAACGTGATGCGTGGGTCGCGGCATCAAACCGTGTAGTGGGTATGTTGCAACAATATCCGGATGCTAAAGCGACTTACGAAGGTTTATTCTTAATGAAAGAAGCCTATGACAAAATGGGTTTACAACAATTAGCGAATCAAACCCAGCAAGTCATCGACGCGAATAAAGATAAACAATTTGCGGATGTGAAAAAACCGGAAGAGTCTGATTTAATTCAACCGGTTAAAAAATAATCCCGTCCCTTGTGGGACGTGCTTGAATAACCAAAATTATTCAAATAAAGGCTAGTCAAACTAATCAAATTGAGCTAGTATAAATTTAAAAGATTTCCTGGGGTGTTCGTGGATGGGTTATGTCCCTGAGCCGATACTTAGAACTTTATAAATCGGTTTCCCGCCATTGGTGTGTAGGCTTGACCTTTGACTTTGTCATTGGACTAAAGAAACCTAAAAATGGCCTTACCGGTTTCCTTGGACCGTCGGGTTCAAGGACTACTACTCGTAACGGCACTCTGGGACCTTTCTCTTAAATCCATTCTTTCCAATCGAATGAAATCAACACAGCAAACGCTTCGCACTCAACTCCGTCAAAAAATTCGTAAAACACGAGCAAATTTGACCGCACTTCAGCAACAACAGGCGGAAGATTCCATCACTCAACAAGCGCTTGCATTAATTGAAGAACGAAATGCGCAGCATATTGCTTTGTATGTTTCCTTTGATGGTGAAATCTCCACGGAGAAACTTATCAAAACCCTTTGGGCACAAGATAAACACGTTTATTTGCCGGTATTACATCCTTTCAATCCTAATCACCTTTTGTTCTTACGCTATTTGCCAGATACACCGATGCTGAAAAATAAATTTGGCATTTGGGAGCCTAAACTTAATGTACAAAACGTATTGCCTTTGGATGAATTAGATATTCTTTTTACGCCACTCGTCGCTTTTGATAAACAAGGGAATCGTCTTGGCATGGGCGGTGGTTTTTATGATCGCACCTTACAACATTGGCAGAAGTCTTCTTTTATCCCCGTGGGATTAGCTCATCAATGTCAGCAAGTCGAACAGCTTCCAACTGAAGCGTGGGACGTGCCTCTTCACCGAATTTTAGTTGCTTAAACCTATCAAGATGTAAAGTTTGATAGAAAAAATTAAAAATAGTTGATTTTTTCTCTTGAAATACCAAAAAAGGGTCTTATTTAATTACTCATGAAGGGGATAACCCCAAGGATTTTATGCAGGAGAAGATAAGATATGAATATTGAAAAATTTACCACAAAATTCCAACAAGCACTCAGTGAAGCACAATCATTGGCGCTAGGTAAAGATAACCAGTTTATCGAACCAGTGCATTTATTGACCGCACTTTTAAATCAACAAGACGGTTCAATAGCACCTATTTTGACAGCAAGTGGCGTGAATGTGGCATTATTGCGTAATGAATTAAACGCCGAATTGAATAAATTGCCACAAGTGTCGGGTAACGGCGGTGACGTGCAAATTTCTCGTCAATTACTCAACTTATTGAATTTATGTGACAAATTAGCACAACAAAAACAAGATAAATTTATTTCCAGTGAATTGTTCTTATTGGCGGCGCTTGAAGAGCGCGGTGCATTAAATGACATTTTGAAAAAATGTGGTGCGAAAAAAGAACAAATTCTACAAGCGATCCAACATATTCGTGGAGGACAAAACGTGAATGATCAAAATGCAGAAGAAAGCAGACAAGCTCTTGAAAAATATACGATTGATTTAACAGCTCGTGCTGAAAGTGGCAAACTTGACCCCGTTATTGGTCGTGATGAAGAAATTCGTCGAGCGATTCAAGTATTACAACGTCGTACCAAAAACAACCCAGTATTAATCGGTGAGCCTGGTGTAGGTAAAACCGCTATCGTAGAAGGTTTGGCACAACGTATTGTTAATGGTGAAGTGCCTGAAGGCTTAAAAAATAAACGTGTACTTTCTTTAGATATGGGGGCTTTGATTGCCGGTGCGAAATACCGTGGTGAATTTGAAGAACGTTTAAAAGCGGTATTAAATGAGCTTGCAAAAGAAGAAGGTCGCGTGATCCTCTTTATTGATGAAATCCATACCATGGTTGGTGCAGGTAAAACTGATGGTGCGATGGATGCCGGTAACTTATTAAAACCAAGTTTAGCACGTGGTGAGTTACACTGTGTAGGTGCGACCACATTAGACGAATATCGTCAATATATCGAGAAAGATGCTGCACTTGAGCGTCGTTTCCAAAAAGTCTTTGTGGATGAGCCAAGTGTGGAAGATACCATTGCGATCTTACGTGGTTTGAAAGAGCGTTATGAGATCCATCACCATGTAGATATTACCGACCCGGCAATCGTGGCAGCTGCAACGCTTTCGCATCGTTATATTTCCGATCGTCAATTGCCGGATAAAGCCATCGACTTAATCGATGAAGCCGCGTCGAGTATCCGTATGGAAATTGACTCTAAACCAGAGCCGCTTGATCGTCTTGAACGCCGTATTATCCAATTAAAATTGGAACAACAAGCATTACAAAAAGAAGAAGACGAAGCAAGCCGTAAGCGTTTAGATATGTTAGAAAAAGAGCTTGCTGATAAAGAACGTGAATATGCCGAACTTGAAGAAGTTTGGAAATCAGAAAAAGCAGCACTTTCCGGTTCTCAACACATAAAACAAGCGTTAGATGCAGCGAAAACTGAAATGGAACAAGCGCGTCGTGCCGGTGATTTAAGCAAAATGTCTGAGCTTCAATACGGTCGTATTCCAGAATTGGAAAAACAACTTGCTGCCGCTGAAACTGGTGAGGGCAAAGAAATGAGCCTATTACGCTATCGTGTGACTGATGAAGAAATTGCCGAAGTGCTTTCTAAAGCAACAGGTATTCCTGTTTCTAAAATGATGGAAGGTGAGAAAGAAAAACTCTTACGCATGGAAGAAGAATTGCACAAACGTGTGATCGGTCAAGAAGAAGCAGTAGATGCCGTAGCGAACGCGATTCGTCGTAGCCGTGCAGGGCTTTCTGACCCTAATCGCCCAATTGGTTCGTTCTTATTCTTAGGACCAACTGGTGTAGGTAAAACAGAACTTTGTAAAACTTTGGCGAAATTTCTCTTTGACAGTGAAGATGCGATGGTACGTATTGATATGTCAGAGTTTATGGAAAAACACAGCGTATCTCGTTTAGTGGGGGCACCTCCAGGCTATGTCGGCTATGAAGAGGGTGGTTACTTAACTGAAGCGGTACGTCGTCGTCCATATTCGGTGATTTTGCTCGATGAAGTGGAAAAAGCACATGCGGATGTATTCAACATTTTATTACAAGTGTTGGATGATGGTCGTTTAACGGATGGTCAAGGTCGTACAGTAGATTTCCGTAATACCGTGGTGATTATGACCTCTAACTTGGGTTCTGATTTAATCCAAGGTAGCAAAGACGAAAGCTATGGAGAAATGAAGGCCTTAGTGATGTCAGTGGTGAGTCAACATTTCCGTCCGGAATTCATCAACCGTATTGATGAAACGGTGGTATTCCATCCACTTGACAAAGACAATATCCGTGCGATTGCAAGCATCCAATTAGAACGTCTAGCAAAACGTATGGAAACTCGTGGTTACGAATTAGTGTTTACCGAAGCTTTATTAGATTTCATTGGTGAAGTGGGTTACGACCCAATTTATGGGGCGCGTCCATTAAAACGTGCAATCCAACAAGAGATCGAAAATAGCTTGGCACAACAAGTTCTATCTGGTCAATTATTACCAGGTAAAGTGGTCACACTGGATTATGTGGATGGCAAAGTTCAAGCCAGACAATAATTTGTAAAATGAAAAGCCATTTAGTGAAAGCTAAATGGCTTTTTTATGCTTTGGTAAAAGATAAAATAGGGTAGAATGACGCTGTTTATAGCGTATAAAAATGAGGAAGAAAATGACCGCACTTTTAAAAATTGGTTTGGTTTCGGTGTCAGACCGTGCATCAAGTGGTGTGTATCAAGATCAAGGGATTCCCGAATTACTACAATGGTTAGAGCAAGCGTTGGTGGATCCTTTTGAAGTGGAAACGCGATTAATTCCAGATGAGCAACCATTAATTGAACAAACGTTGAAAGAATTAGTGGATGAGCACCATTGTCATTTAGTGCTCACAACGGGCGGTACAGGACCGGCAAAACGTGATGTCACACCTGATGCCACATTGGCTGTTGCTGATCGTGAAATGCCTGGATTTGGCGAGCAAATGCGTCAAGTGAGTTTGCATTTTGTGCCGACAGCGATTTTATCTCGTCAAGTTGGTGTGATTCGTAAAAACAGCCTAATCTTGAACTTACCTGGGCAGCCAAAAGCTATCAAAGAAACTTTAGAAGGCGTGAAAGATGAGCAAGGCAAGGTCTTAGTGAAAGGGATTTTTAGTGCGGTGCCTTATTGTTTGCAATTAATTGATGGTATTTATATTGATACAAAACCAGAAGTGATTGCGAGCTTCCGCCCGAAAGCCGCACGACGCGAAAATTTGGAGAAATAAGATGAAAAAAATCGAAGCCATTATTAAGCCATTTAAATTAGATGATGTACGTGAAAATTTATCTGACATAGGCATTAGCGGAATGACGGTGACTGAAGTTCGAGGTTTTGGTCGTCAAAAAGGGCATACAGAGCTTTATCGTGGAGCAGAATATATGGTCGATTTTCTGCCTAAAGTGAAAATGGAAATTGTCGTGCCAGATGATTTACTTGAACAATGTCTTGAAACCATTGTTGAAACTTGCCAAACAGGCAAAATCGGTGATGGAAAGATCTTTGTTTATGATGTAGAATGTGCGATTCGTGTTCGTACAGGCGAAGAAAATGAGGAGGCCATTTAGTGGAAAAAAACTTAAATTTTAACCGCACTTTAGTCGCAATGGCGGCTTTAGTCATTGTGTTTGCGGGGCTTAAACTGGCGGCAGAGATAGTCGTGCCTTTTCTATTGGCATTATTTATCGCCATTATTTGCTCGCCAGTAATTAAAGTGATGACACAACGTAAAGTGCCGCATGGTATTGCGATTGCCTTGCTGTTTATCTTAATTTTAATCGTATTCTTTTTCCTCGCGGGATTAATTAACAGCAGTGTGCAAGAATTTACACGCTCTATTCCGCAATATAAAGTGCTACTTTCAGAGCGTATAAATGACGTTACGGCATTAGCCCAAAAACTGAGATTGCCGATTGTGATTTCTCACGAAGCCATTATGAAGCATTTTGATCCGAGTGTGATCATGAACTTTGTGAGCCATTTATTATTAAACTTTTCTGGCGTGCTGTCGAATGCTTTTGTGTTGATTTTAGTGGTAACTTTTATGCTATTTGAAGCACCGACGATGAAGCATAAATTTGCTTTAGTGTTAAGTAATAATGAAGATGATGTTGTCGCGAAAGAACATCATATTGATCGTGTTTTAGACAGTGTGATTCGTTATCTTGGCGTGAAAACATTTATTAGTTTGCTTAGCGGTATCTCGACGTGGATTTTGTTGGACGTACTGGGTGTGCAATATGCGATTTTATGGGGAACCTTAACCTTCTTATTAAATTACATTCCGAATATCGGTTCAATTATTGCAGCAGTGCCTGTTATTGTTCAAGCGTTATTGCTGAATGGATTTGGTGTGGCAATAGGCGTAACCGCCGGTACTATTGCATTAAATGTTGCGTTTGGTAATATTATTGAACCGAAAATGATGGGTAAAACCTTAGGGCTTTCTACCTTGGTTGTATTCTTTTCATTGCTTTTCTGGGGATGGATGTTCGGCTCGGTTGGTATGTTACTTTCTGTACCGCTGACAATGGCGTTAAAAATTACGTTGGACAGTTCAGAATCAACGAAGAAATACGCGGCTTTATTAGCGGATGTAAACGAATAAAGTGCGGTCAAAAATTACGTAATTTTAGCAATAAAAAAGCCACCGTTATGGTGGCTTTCTTTTTATCTTATGTTCGATAGATTAAGGTAAATCATCGACTTCTTTATCCACTTTTGGTGGAATCATATGTTCACGGCGTAGGCCGATATCATAAGCAATCGCAATTGCGATAAAGATTGATGAGTAAGTACCAAAACCGATACCAATTAATAACGCTAATGAGAAGTTATGAATTGATGGACCACCAAAGAAGAACAAGGCAATCACAACAAGAAGCGTTGTGAGAGATGTCATGATGGTTCTTGATAAGGTTTGTGTTAAGGAAATATCAATAATATCGATGGTTTCTACACGGCGAATTTTGCGGAAGTTTTCACGCACACGGTCGAATACCACGATACTATCGTTGATGGAATAACCTACAACGGAAAGAATTGCTGCCACGAAGGTTAAATCCATTTCGACTTGTAATGCAGAGAATACACCGAGTGTAATCACCACGTCATGCGCAAGTGAGGCAATACCACCCACACCTAAACGCCATTCAAAACGTGAGCCAACGTAAATTAACATCATTGCCAAAGTTGCAAGAGTCGCATAAACTGCACCATGAGCCAGTTCTTCACCGACGTTTGGTCCCACAAATTCAATACTGTTAATATGAATATTTGGATCAATCGTTTGAAGCATGCTTTTAACGTGATCACCAATAGCAGAATCGTTATTGTCAGCCGGTAATCGGATCATCACGTCTTGTACAGAACCGGTTGTTTGTACAATCGGGCTTGAAATACCATTTTGATTTAATGTGCTACGGATTTTTTCTAAATCAGCCGGTTGTGAGAAGTGAGTATCAAATACCACACCACCGGTAAAATCCAAGCCCCAGTTGAAGCCTTTTGTCACAATGAAGAAGAGGGAAATCGCCATTAAAATTGCAGAAAATGCATATCCCACAAATCTCACTTTCATAAATTCAGTGAGAGGGAATGGCAATTTAATCCCATTCACTTCACGGATAAAATGTCCGTTTTTATCTTTTGCAAATAATCTCATCTTATCCTACCTAAATTGATAATTTTTCAAGACGTTTACCGCCGTATAGGAAGTTCACGATAGCACGTGTTCCGGTAATCGCTGTAAACATTGAAATTGCCACACCTAATGCAAGAGTTACCGCAAAGCCTTGAATTGGACCGGTACCCACAGCATAAAGAATGATTGCCGTTAAAATTGTGGTTAAGTTCGCATCGAAGATAGAGGTGAATGCACCGTTATAACCTTCGTGAATGGCTTGCTGGATTGGACGTCCATTACGAATCTCTTCTTTGATACGCTCAAAAATAAGTACGTTGGCATCCACCGACATCCCTAGGGTTAATACGATACCCGCAATCCCCGGCATAGTGAGTGTTGCACCTGGTAGGATAGACATCAAACCAACTAATAAAACGATATTAATCACCAATGCAAAGCTTGCGATAATACCGAAGATTTTATAGTAAATCAGCATGAAGACAATGACGGCAATTAAGCCCCAGAGGCTTGCATTGATACCTTGTTCTACGTTTTGTGCACCAAGAGAAGGACCGATGGTACGTTCTTCAACAATTTGCACTGGCGCGATTAAAGCACCTGATTTTAATAACATAGAAAGATTTTGTGCTTCTGCAGAACTACTTACACCAGTAATTTGGAAGTTAGAGCCAAAGCGACCTTGAATGGTAGCAACGTTAATCACTTCTTCGCTTTTCTCTAAAATAGTTTTGCCATTTTCGTCTTTTTTACCGTTGTCTTTGTATTCTACATACAAGGTTGCCATTGGTTTTTTGTAGTATTTCTTGGTGGTTTGCGACATGATTTCGCCGCCTTCACTATCCAAGGTTACACTTACTTGTGGCGTACCGGTGTTCGGGTCTAAACCTGAGCTTGAGTTGATGATGTGCTCACCACCCAATACGGCACGTTTGTAAAGTGCAACAGGTCTACCTTGACGGTCGTATTTGATTTCTGTATCAGAAGGCAACATACCACGAGCAGCAGACTCAGGGTTCACTAACGAATTCACAATACGGAATTCAAGTGTTGCAGTCGCCCCTAAGATTTCTTTTGCACGCGCTGTATCTTGAACACCCGGTAATTCGATTACGATACGTTCTGCACCTTGACGTTGGATAACCGCTTCAGCCACACCTAATTCAGCAACACGTTTACGTAAAATCGTTAAGTTTTGCTCGATCGCTAAGTTACGTGATTCTGTTAATGCCGCTTCAGAAAGGGCAAGATTTAAGGTGTTATCACCAATATCAGAGACTTCTAATGTTGGGTGTAACTGACGAATAATACGCGCTGCTTTTGACATTTGGTCTGCGTTTTCTAATGTGACCGTTGTACCAAATTTGTCGCCATTTTTAATCGCCGTAAACTGAATTTTTTCTTTACGTAATTCGTTGCGTAATGTGTCTTGTAACTGTTCTTGACGTTTAGCTAGGGCAGAATTCATATCCACTTCCATTAAGAAGCGTACACCACCACGTAAGTCCAAACCCCATTTCATCGGGTTCGCACCAATGCTGCTTAACCAAGCCGGTGTTGCCGGAGCAAGGTTTAATGCCGTGGTGTAGTTGTTGCCAAGTTTTTTTGCAATTTTATCTTTGGCAAGAAGTTGGTCATCAGTGTTGGTGAAACGGGCAAGAATAGAGCCATTTTCAAGAACGATAGATTTGGTTGGAAGGTTACTTTCTTTCAGTACGTTTTGTACTTTAGTTAATGTGGTGGTGTCTGCTTGTTGTCCGCGTGTACCGGAAATTTGCACCGCAGGATCTTCACCATAGATATTTGGAAGAGAGTATAAAGCACCAATGGCGACCACAAGGATCACCATTAGATTCTTCCATAATGGGTAACGATTTAACATAGTTTTCCCTTTAGGAATTTAAATTAGAGAGATTTTACAGAACCTTTCGGTAATACTGAAACGATGTAGTTACGGTTAATCGTGATCTCAGTGGTATCGTTTAAAGCGATAACAATTTCAGCACCTTCGGTTACTTTAGTGATTTTACCAATCAAACCACCAGCGGTTAATACTTCAGTGCCTTTCGCTAATTCAGACATTAATTTTTTGTGTTCTTTATTACGTTTCGCTTGTGGGCGGTAAATCATAAAATAAAAAATTAAACCGAAGATTACGAAAATAAATAACGTAGACATTGGGCTTTGTGCTTCCATTGTGTTTTCCTTATAAAATGAAAAGTTAAAAGTGTGCGTAAAATACCATAAAACGGCATTCAGTAAAAGCCGATGAGGGCAATAACACCTAGAATTTTTGGATTAATTGATTTTTTTCAAGCAAACTTCGAAGATTTGCTCGGAAAGCCAATGTTGATCCACTAATTCACATTGATTTTCTTCACAAAAAACAACAAAATTTTCTACCGCACTTTGACGATTTAATTGTAAAACTAATTCATCATTAGGCGTTAAATTTGCCAAAGCCTTCTTTGCGGTTAAAAGCGGAATCGGGCAGGAAAGTGCGGTCAAATTTAATTGATATTTCATGATTTAAGCTTGGCGACGAGCAAACATAATTTTGCCCATAGCCGTGAGTTGTTCTGCGGATAAATATTGCTTACCAAGCTCAAATAGCGGCTCTTCAAGGGCTATATGTCTATCATAGCCTGCCACAAACAGCGTAATCAGCCTTTCATCGACATCGGTACGTTTCTCTGCAATCAATTCTTCTAGCTGCTCAGAAAGCTTTGCCCAATTTTCATGCAAGGTAACGTGTTGTCGTTCTAATTCATCCACCGACTCTTTCGCTTGAGGTGCTTTTTCAATTAAAGCGGGAAAGAAGTCTTTTTCTTCATCATCATGATGAAGAGGTGCCGCATGATTAAAATACTGCAAAATGATTTTCACATCATTTAATACCGCTTGATTCACGCCATTTTTTTCTAAGTAGCCAGGAAGAATTGTGAGCTGCTTGCAAAAGCGTTTTACTTTGCTATGACAAGCATAAAGCATGTCAATCGGTTCATTCCAAGTGGCAAATTGTTGAGGTTCGAGGATTTGCATAAGGTTTCCTTTGTTAAAAAGTGCGGTCAAAAAACGCTTCATTTTTCTACCGCACTTTCATCAATTATGATTTATCCGCTAATTGTAAGGGTGGAACAGGTTTGCCCATGCGAGCATAAAATTCCACCACAAAATCATCAAAACGATCGTCTTCAATAGCTTGACGAATTTCCGCCATTAAACGTTGATAGTAGCGTAAATTGTGAATGGTATTTAAGCGTGCACCTAAAATTTCACCGCATTTATCTAAATGATATAAATACGCTTTGGTGTAGTTTTTACAGGTGTAGCAATCACATTCTGGATCCAATGGGCTGGTATCATCACGGTATTTTGCATTACGGATTTTAACAATACCATCAGTCACAAATAAATGGCCGTTACGTGCGTTACGGGTTGGCATTACGCAGTCAAACATATCAATGCCACGACGTACGCCTTCCACTAAATCTTCCGGTTTACCCACGCCCATTAAATAACGCGGTTTATCAGCCGGGATTTGTGGGCAGATGTATTCTAAAATGCGGTGCATGTCTTCTTTGGGTTCGCCTACCGCTAAACCGCCCACCGCATAACCGTCAAAGCCAATATTGACTAAGCCATCTAATGATACTTTGCGTAATTCTTCAAATACGCCGCCTTGGATAATACCGAATAGGGCATTCTTATTGCCTAATTCATCAAAGCGATCGCGACTGCGTTTTGCCCAACGAAGAGACATTTCCATGGATTTTTTCGCATAATCGAAAGTTGCGGGATAAGGCGTACATTCATCGAAAATCATCACGATGTCAGAACCTAAATCATATTGAATTTCCATGGATTTTTCAGGTGAAAGGAAAATGCGCTCACCATTAATTGGGTTTTGGAATTTCACACCTTCTTCGGTAATTTTACGTAATTTACCCAGACTAAATACTTGGAAACCGCCACTGTCAGTCAAAATCGGACGATGCCATTGCATAAAGTCATGTAAATCACCGTGTTTACGCATGACTTCTTGTCCAGGACGAAGCCATAGATGGAACGTGTTACCAAGCAAAATTTCTGCACCTGTTGCACGCACTTCTTCTGGAGTCATGCCTTTTACGGTGCCATAAGTGCCCACTGGCATAAAAGCTGGAGTTTCTACGCTGAACGTGCCTTGTGGACGTTCAAATACCAAGCGACCACGACGTGCGCTGCCGCTGGTTTTATCTAATTCATATTTCATTTCATTTCCTCAACGAATAAACAGTTCGAAGATTTTTTTGTAATAAAAAAGCCTGTCTTGTTTTCACAGGCTTAACAATCTTTGTGAGAGAGCATTTTATGCGGTGTGATTTAATAAGTCAAAAAATCTCTTGCAGAAGTAAGTTTTTCTGCTAATATGAATAAAAATGCATTTTAAGTGAATAATTATATTTTGGATTAGGAGGCGATTATGCAACGGAGAACACTTTTTAAATTAGCAGGTACTACAGCGTTAGGTATGGCATTGGCACCAAAATTGATGGCAGAAAATCAGGTGCCAAAGGCAACTTCAACGAAAGTATTACGTCTCAATTTTAATGAGAATGCGCTAGGGATGTCGGAAAAAGCAAAACAAGCGATTGTGAATAATTTAGCAATCGGTTCATATTATCCAGATGATCAACGTGCTGCAGTTATTACGCAACTAGCCGCTAAACACAATGTCGCTGAAAGTTTCATTTCATTAGGGAATGGTTCTTCAGAAAATATTCAAGCTGCCGTTCAAGCATTGATCGTTAAGGCTCAAAATGCAAAACAAGCGGTTCAAGTTGTGATGCCGAATCCAACCTTTAATTATGCAGAATTATATGCAAAAGCGTTAAACGTGCCTGTTGTGAAAGTGCCGCTTGCAGATGATTTTTCTTTTGATTTAGCGAAATTAAAAAACGCCGCAGAAGCATTTGATGGTGTGACGATTTTCTATTTATGTAATCCAAATAATCCAACATCAGTGATTACGCCAGCTAAAACACTTTTCCCTTGGATTAAATCATTTTCTAAAAATAGCTATTTTCTAGTAGATGAAGCTTATGCAGACTTTGTGGAAGATCCAGCTTTTGAAACAGGTATGACATTGGTTAAAGAAGGCTTGAAAAATGTATTAGTCACTCGGACTTTCTCTAAGTTTTATGCGTTAGCTGGCTATCGTGTAGGATATTTACTTGCTCAGCCAGAATTGGTTGAAGAAGTGGAAAAATTTATGCCATTGGATAACACAAACCTTGCGGGTGCAGTGGCAGCAGTGGCCTCTTTACAAGATAAAACTTTTGCACAATTGAGTTTCCAAAGTAATGCTGCCTCACGTCAAATTGTTCAAAATGCCTTAACAGAGCTTGGCTTAAAATTTGCACCATCTAATGGTAACTTTATTTTCCATGAGATTAAGGGGGATGTAAAAACTTATCAAGAACGCATGAAAGCCCATTCTATTTTAGTGGGTCGGGAGTTTTTGCCTATCCAAGGATGGAATCGTCTCACGCTTGGTACACCGGATGAGATGAAAGTGTTTGTTAAAGTACTAAAAGCGTTTAGAGCAAAAGGTTGGGTTTAAAAAAATGGGTGGCATTTGATCTGACCCCAAAAAGTTAGACTGTTATTTAAAGGACTGCTTTCGATATTG
>ENA-OWLI01000015-OWLI01000015.1-metagenome-genome-assembly--contig:-NODE-15-length-36532-cov-10.221948_pt1 | contig 36532 bp, 41 predicted proteins | sample MGYA00245346_ERZ651096 | MGnify/ENA primary metagenome ERZ651096 (study PRJEB26857, sample SAMEA4031766) | metagenome | biome: human; feature: oral; material: saliva | place: Philippines | collected 2014...
TAAGGGGTACAATATGAAAGAATATACCTGGGGTGAATGTGCTTCGGGAGTTGAAGATGGCATCATGAAATAGTTGGCTCCTATTCTTTGATGTGGGACAAATAATTAAAGCCTAATTAACAAAGATTAGCAAAGAATAATTTTTTTTTATTTTTTTATTTTTTCTAGCTGTTTTGATGATAGTGCTATATGCTAAAAACACGGGTAAAAGTTCCCGTGGTGTGCTTAAAATAATACCAGCCCCAACAAATAAAATAAAAAACCTTTACACCATAACGCCAGCTACTACAATTTTTTGATAAGTTTAAAGATTGTAAAAATTCAATACTAATACTATAAAGGGGGGTAAGATATAAGGTGAAAATAATAGCTAGCGTTATGATGTAAAGGTGCGGTTTAATATAGTTTAATCTTTTATAATATAACTAATTGATTTATTATATCGTTCCTTTTGTTTAGGATTGTAATCGTATATAATACAGTCGAGTATTTTCTTTACTCCAAAAGTTTCAAGGTAAAAGTTTAATGAAAAAGTTTCACCGTATTCACCCTGAAGATAATCAGTGTTTTGCTTTAAATCTTCAATAATAATATCTTCGGCAATTCTAATCACTTTGTTTAGATTTGTTTCCATTGTATAAATTCGCTCTTTAAAGGTATCATAAAAATCTTCAATATCTTTAAAATCAACCTGCTGTATGATATAAGGTTCGCCGTCATAGCTTGAAAAAACATACACATATTGTGTTCGTTTATTTAACATTCGTTTGTGATATAGGTTATATATATTTACATTCACATCATCTTCAAATTTTACCATTTTAAAAATTCCTTTCCCTTAGGGGCGGTTATAACCGCCCCGCCCTTACTTTTTCAACCGTTTGAAATAGCTGTTCATCAAGCTCTAAAATTTTACGCCAATGCTTTTTAATCTGTTTTAAAGCTTGATTTTGTAATTTTTGTGCCTCCTTATTTTCTTCAGTTATAAAGTTTTTTAATTCTTCACTCGGCTCTTTAATTTCTTTTACTAGTTTATCTAGCATTACTAATTTACCCAGCTGTATATTGAAGGTCTCATTTGCTTTATTATATTCTTCAACTGCTTGATTGTATTGTGCGTTTAACTCTTTTTTATTCATCTTATCTAATCCTTTCATATGGTTAGGGGCGATTTAAGCTCACCCCCCCTTTTTTTAATTTAATTATTTTTTTTCTAATTCTTTAAGCGTATCATAATACGCACTTTTGTCTATAAAATAATCAATCAATTTGCTAAAATAGTATAAATCTAATTCATCATCGTAATCAATATCATCAATATATAATTGCAACATCAAATCTCTAATATCACCCTTATCACCAATTAAATCTTTTTCTTTTTGTAAAAGTGTAAGCGTCCAATCTAAATCGAAATCTTTATCTTTTAAAATGCTATACCAATAGCCAATCTCGCGAACTCCATGCTCTTTAATATCTTCAATAAAAGCAATTATCGCTTTTTTTTCGTTATCACTTAACATAGTTTTTAAATCCTTATCTTATCTTATAGTTTATTGTTATGTGGTGGGGCGTTTTTTTATACGCCCCAATTTTTTTATCGTTCAAAAATCCAATCACCGTAGGCAAAACGGTCCGTTATATCTTCATACTCCCAATCGTTTAACAAGGTGTTTTTATTTTTTCTTATCTCTATAAAATCATCGGTCAAAACTCTAGTTTCAAAAATACCTTTTCTATAATATGTTTGACTTGAACTTAATCCACGCCCTTGCATTAAGCGTAAAACTACTGTTTTTGGTGTTTCTTTGACTACTTCATAAATGTCAGCATATTCAAAACCGTCATATGCTGGTCGCCATTTCTTAAAAATTTTCCCTTGCATTTTTTTTACCTTTACCTTTATATTAAAATTATTATTATAAGCTTGCTAAAATTTTATCAAAAAATTCTTTAAGTTTATTTTTTAATAGCTGGCGTTTAGCTTGCTTAATATGGTTTTTTAAATCTTGATTGTTCATATCTTCAAGATTGATGTTTTTGTTTTTAGCAGTTTTTGGCATTTTAGCCCCCTTATGTTTAGTTATTGTTAGTATATTTTTACAATCTTATCAATTGATTGTAATACCATTATAGCACATCGTTTTTTAAAAGTCAATACTTTTTTAATAGTTTTTTAAAGTATTTTAATAGTTTAATTTTTAAAGTTTTTTCAAGCGAATTTTATAAAGCTTTACATCTAAAATATCAATATTATGTTAGCCCGCTGTGTTTATTCTTTAAAAATTGAACTCCATTGATTGCAAGCAATCAATGCTAGCGTATATCGTTTTTAATATGCTATTATTGTTTTTTACAATCTTTTCATCTTGATTGTAATTACATTATAACACACTAAAATAAAAAAATCAATACTTTTTTAATACTTTTTTAATAAAATAATTGAAAAAGTTATAAGTTATCCACAGCTTGTGGAAAACTTTTTAGTATTATATTATAGGCGAACAAAAAGCGAACAGCATGGAATGCTTAAAAACACATTTCAAAAATTGCGACAGGGTAGAGCCCCAAGACGATAATTACTGTTAATACCGTTATGAACGGTTTAATTAGTGAATTAGAGGGGGGGTATTACCCCTTAACATATTTTATAACTGGCGTGAAATAAAAAATAAGGTGCGGGTGTAAAATGTCCTAGAATAAATAAAACAGTGTCGTATAAATGTCGTATAAAGTGTCGTATAAAATAGAAAATGTAACCATAAAATGTTATAATATATATATGAATAATAAACTTGCGAAAACAAATATACCAACAGATGACCAAATCCAGACTTATGCCGAACTGGTTCTTTCTGGTGATTTACAACCTGAGCAGTGTTTTAAAAGAGCCTTTGGCTTTGTCCCCACAGTGGAACAGCTCAGAGAGGTCGAGGCGAATGCCAAGTATCGAGAACGGATTGATAGCGTGTTGATAACGCTCCAAGCTCAATTACAAGCTAACTCAATTTCACTGGCTCATCAATCTGTTATTTCAGTTGGGAAATCTCTCCAACACACTGGGAAGTTAATTGAAGAATTGCTCCAAGACCCCAATATGAAAATTAGTCATTATGTGGCTTTGGTCAATACCCAGATTAAAACATTCCAAGCTGTGAAAGATGAGCTAACTAAGGCGACACAAGCACTGAACCAACAAGCTGATGATGACAAAGATATGTGGGCTGAAATCTTCAATAATTAGTCCCCAATAACACTAATATGAAAGGAAACCAACTAAATGAATGAAATGAATATAGTCGCAATCACTTGTAATTGTGGAAATGCTAAATATTATCTGGAACGGAAAGTTCAGTTGCTACTGGAAGAATATCATAAACGCAACTTCCCAGACCAAGAAGCTCCTAGCTTTTACCGTATCTACTGGGAACATAAGCGGATTTACGAGTTGAGACAAAGTCCCCAACTTAAAGAATTAGCCGAAAAGTGTAAAGTTCTCGACTATTTACAACGCCCCTCAGCTGGTTCAGATAAGGTGTTTATCTTTCCAGCTATCCATAGCTACATTGATATGACCCAAGATATAGAGAGCATTCTGGAAACGAAACCCAAAGAGATGAAGTATCTGTTTGAGCAAGCAGAACCAATCTACTAATACAAAAGGAGATATAATGAACAACCAATTCAATTTAAAACAATTAAAAGAACTTACCGATAAAGCGATTGAACCTTATCTGGTATCGATTGAGCAAGCACTCAAAAGTCCAAGCAATCAAAACCTCAACCGCTCACAACAAGCAACACTGGTTAAGCAAATGTTCAATCGAGCAATCCGCTTAATCGCCTTTAACTTTTCAAGTCAAGTTGATGAATATACAAATCAATTAACCATTGAAAAGATTGAAAAAGAAAAGAGACTTCAATCCAAGAAAGAAAAAACCACAAGTTCAAATGTTCCAAAGAAAGCAACTCTCAATAAAAAGAAAACTCTCAAAGAATTAAGAGAAGAACGAGCTAAGAAATCTAATCTCAATAAGGATTAACCGTGGCAAAGCTGATTAAGAATACAATTCGGCGACCACCGCTCACCAAGGAAGAAACACTGAGAGCGTTGAATGATTTCGGCTATTTCTGTGAAAGGTGTTTGAGTATTTATAATAAGAGTGGAAAGATTGTGCCACTCAGACTAAATAAGGCTCAAACTATTTTTGCTAATCTGTTGCTTAAATATATCTTTGCTCCGAAACCGAAGCCAATCACCTTGGTGATTTTGAAAGCACGGCAGATGGGATACACCACCGTGCTTTTAGCCTTGGAGTTGTATATCTTGATTAAGTTTAATAATAAGGAATACGCCTCGCTGAATATGAAACACTTTCTCCACCTTGGTAGTATTGTGGAAGAAATCACTAGTGATAAAATGTTGCCAATGATTGAAATGCTTCACCCAACTTTCTTTGGGGATTTTCAGTTTAATAAGAGCGAACGGAAGATTAGATGTATCGGTTTTAAGGGACAGAAGAGAAATAATACGGTGCGTTATCATACGGCGATGAGCGGTGAGAGTGGTCGTGGTGGAACAGCACAGGCGATAATCCTCGATGAGGTGGCGTTTTATCGGAATGTTGGTGTGATTGAGAAAGGTGCGGTCTCCTCTGTGCCAAATGAGGGGCTTTCGATGTTGGTGTATGTCTCCACTGCGAATGGAATTAACGAGTTTTATGACCGTGTGGTTGAGGCACAGAATAATCCAGAAATGGAGTTCCTCTTCTTGCCTTGGTTTCTAATGGAAGAGTATATTAGCAAACCCTCACCAGACTTTGCTAAAACACTCACCAAATATGAGCAAGAAATCTTGAAAGAAATGGAAAAATGGGAAATTCCAGAACACTTACGGCTACCGAAGTTAGCTTGGTATCGCAACCATTTGATTACGAAAAAGGGAAATGACCTTTCGGCAATGCGACAAGAGTTTCCAAGCAACTGGCAAGAGCCATTTGTTTCCAGCGATAGTCCAGTGTTCTCGACATCGTTGTTATTGGAAGAAATGAAAAAAGAAAAGATTGAGCCGCTGGGATATGCGACTTACACCCCAGAGGGGAAGATTGTGAACGGTAATGAGTGGGATATTGCGATTTACAACAAGCCGATATTAGGAAGAAAATATGAAATGGTGATTGACCCAGCGTTTGGTGGGGAAGAAGCCGACAATACTTCGGTGCGAGTGTTGGATAAAATCACCCTTGAAGACCAAGCTGTATATGTATCGAAGAATGAACCTGAGGACATAGCCGAAATGGCTTACGCTTTGGGAAAGTATTATAATACTGCGAGAATCAATGTTGAGAATAACCGTGGAGAATTATTGATAACACTGCTCCGTAATCGTGGGTATAGTAATTTCTATTTTGACGCTAAACGCTATAATCGCAACAATCCATATAAAGCAGTTGGCACAAAGATGACTGTATCAAGTAAAGCTAAGGGAATTGAACGCTTGAAGAGCTTAATGAATTTGGGCAAGTATATGCCGAAAGATGAAGAAACGCTCCAAGAGTTGCTCCACTTTAACTATGTTGGTAAAGGTGGCAGCCGTAAAGCCCAAGCGTGTGGTAATAAACCAGATGGCACACCGTATCACGATGACCTCGTAATGGGATTGGTCAACTGGGCTTTGACACTGCCAGATAATCTGTTCAAAAACATCGAGAAATAGTATAATATAAATAGAACAGTTTTATTGTTCTACGCGTATAATAATAAAGTAAAAAGGATTAAATAATGACTTACATAGACCCAAATGCGGAATATGGTTATGTATTACAGTGGATTGAAGAAAGCAAAAAAGCACTTCTTCCACGAATCAAACAAGCTGGTCGGAATCAATCGGCTTATAACCACATTCCCAGTCGGAATACCTATCGTGATTTGGCTCAAAAGTTCGATGTCAAGCAAGCACTCCAAAGGGGTGTTTCGCAAGAAACGATTGACAGTATCAAATGTGCTGGTGAGCTAATTCCAGATGGGAAGAGCGATATTGTCTTCAAGGCAGTAGAAACAAATGTCAACCAGTTATCTGGTGGAATTGGTCAATTTGAAACCCAGATACTGGACAAGACCCAAGTGTTGGATACCAATCTGGAACAGATGTTAGCTTTGGCTGATGAACAGATTTATTATATGTATGGATTGGATAAGCTCCGAGATACTTCGGTGCGAGAGTTGATGTTGTATGGTGCGACATATTATTATCCTACATTCAATAAAGAAACTAAGGATATTGAGGTTGAGTTGATTTCGCTCAGCAATATTATTCTTGACCCAATCCGTTATCGCCGAACATCGCCACGCTACATTGGTTTTCATAAAATGATTTCTTGGCAAGACCTTGAAAAAGAGGTTGAGTTTAAAGGTAAATTCTTAAACACAATCAATGACGCTAAACTTCAAGCGAAAAACATTCAAGACTTAATGAATAATCCAAACATTAAGAGCAGTATGTTTAACGAGCAAGAAGTTCGTAGTATGAACCAGATTATTAGCAGTTGCTATCTTGATGAGAAATATACTTCGAATGCTTTCACACCAGAGGGTAAAGCTAAGCAGAAATATCAAGGTGAAGATGTTGAGATTAGCTACATCTGGGACTTGACTACTGGCGATAGATTTACTGTTGTGAACCGCAAGTTTATTATTGATAAAATTGAGAAAGACCTCGAAGTAGCAACCAAGGTGGAAACGGAAACAGCTTATGAAGTAATTGAAAGCAAACTGCTTAAACGGATTAAATCACCAATCATTGAAATTCCATATAAGATTGTGCCAAATTATCCATACCCAATTACACCACTGGATATGTATATGGATGACTTCGATGAACTCTGTTCGATTATGAGCTTGAAGAAACACAATGAGAGCATTGCTGGAACAATGACCCCATATGGTTCGGAATACGACTTGGCACTACTTACCACCAGTGCGAACATCTCTGGTGTTGGTGTTTCTGGAATGGACGGCACAGTTGGTTTCTTGAACAAACAATATGACCCATCATTCCTCGATGGCCGTATTCAAGAGCGAGAGCAACGCATTAAAGAAGCAATGAATGCTTACTCCCAGATTGATATGGCAATGATGATTGGCGACCGTGCCAGTGCGAAAGAAGTTTCCGCTAACCAAGGAGCAGTGGCTTCTGGACATAACGCTTTAATTCACAACTTGGAAATCGGCTTTGCGGAAATTATTCGAGTAGTTAATCTGTTATTGGTGAAATATAACAGTGATAAAACGATTAAGGTTCAGCTTGATGGAGAATTGGAAACTGTGCCAGTTGAGAAGTTAGCCTTGGACGCTGTGCTAAATGTTCGCTTGAAATCAGAGATTGAAAATGAACGCCAGCAAAAAGCACTAATGGCGAGCCAGTTGTTGAACATCGGTGTGAATAATCAATACATCAATCAAGAAGTGTTTATTCCAAAGATGTTATCAATTGCCTTTGGAAATCTCTTTACACGAGCTGAGATTGAAAGTATGATAACTACACCAATCAATCAGCAAGCACTGGATACGGCTCAACTACAAGCTCAAAATCACGCTAAGGAATTACAACTTGAACAAGATGTGGTTGGTCAATATCCAAATGAACGCATTAGTAAGATGTTGGGGGCTTATATGACCCCAGAAGATGTGGCTCAATTCCAAGCGGAAAATCAACAGCTGGAAGACAGCGGTCAGACCACGCCAACTACTGAGGATTATCTGAACTATTTGAATGGTGATATGACCCAAGCCGAAGCACAAGATAATCCGTATGATACAACTGGTGGCAGTATGGAACAACAAATTCCAGAATATAAACAAGACCCAGCGACCGTTGATAACAGCAATAAAACGAAAATCTTGAAGAATATCAATGATGAGGCAGTTCCGAACACTAAGGGACTTGACCCAGCAACGGCAGGTTCAATAACAAATGGAGATATGAATGTTTAATAATGAGATGTTGAAAGCGTTGCGAGCTAGCAACACGGATAAAGAAATTCTAATTGGTTTAGTGAATGATGTGGTCAATCATACACGAACTGCTCAAACCGCACTTTCAGCTGGTAAGACCGAGTATGCTTTAAGTAAGCTTGGTCAAATCGCCACCAGTGTGGAAATTCTACAAACAATGGTGCGAGGTTTGAACGACGGTTTCAAAATGGATAGAAAGGAAGAAGAAAATGGCGAAGTGCGTTAATGAAGAATGTGAAAATTGCAAACGCTGTGGCGAGTTTAAAGAATGTGTTCAGCCTGTTTATAATGTTGAAAGCGGTAGCGAATTATTAACTGTTGACCAGTCAAAAGGCACAACAGCAGTTGTTTCAGATAGCTTAAAGCTTGCCCACGCTGTGGCAAAGATTGAAGAGTTCGACACTGATAGAACAACTGAATTTGTCAAAAAAGCTGGCGAATTGCTTAATATACACAGCAAAGACCTTGATACTCAGCGTGAGGGAATTTACCGCTTGTTCGAACATAAGGTTGATAAAATAGCTGGTAAAGGATTGAGTGCTAACGACTTCACCAATGAAGACAAAGCAAAGCTCGAAGATATTGAAAGTCAAGCTCAACGCAACCGTGTCAACAGCGTAAACGGTTTAGAGGGCGATGTTCAAATCACTTTGGCTGGACTAGGCTTTAATGAAAGCAATTTTGTTAAACCAAATCAGATTTATAGCAAGGAGGAAATCAATCGTTTGATTGATAATGTAAATACTTCTCGCTTTAAGGGTGTTTATCAAACGCTTCAAGAAATTCCAAAACCTTACGACGGCAACAGTATGTATTTGGTTGGAGCGAGCGAACCTTATGCTATCTACGCTCTAATTAGCGACCGACTACAAAAGATTGGTGCGACAAATACTGACCTATCTGGTTATGTTTTGAAAGCTGATTATGAACGTGAGAAAGATACTTTTGTTCGTAAAGAAAATGGTAAAGGTCTATCAAGCAATGACTTCACAACCGCTTTAAAGAATAAGCTTGAAACACTCCGAATGGGAACTGACGGTGCGAATGGTAAGTCAGCTTATGAGGTTGCTCGTGAAAGTGGCTTTACTGGCACGAAAGAAGAATGGCTTGAAAGCCTTAAAGGACAAAAAGGTGATAAGGGTGAAAATGGTCAAAACGGTCAAAATGGTTTACAAGGTATTCAAGGTGTTGGTATCAAGAACATCGAACTCACAAATAACTATGGATTAAGGATAACTCTAACTAATAATCAAGTTTTTGAAACGGCTTCGGTGAGAGGTGAACGAGGTGAGCGTGGTGAAAGAGGTGATAACGCTTCTGCTCCTACTTATAATGATACAGAGCTAAGAAATAAAATTATAGCTCTGGAAAGTGGTAAAGCAGATAAAACAGCTATTCCAACTCTACCAGCTAATATCTTGACCAAGGATAATTTGAACTCCGAGGCACGTATATTGTCTGGACTAAATATTACCCCGGGAAATGGTGCAGGTTCGGCAAGTATCTTCTTAACCCACCCACAAGGTAAGAAATACGAGTTCTTTTCAGATGGTAATGGAGCATTTGGCGTTTGGGATAAAACAAATAATCAGAATATGTTCCGTATCGATAATAACAATACTACATTCTATAAGAACTTGAATATTAACAACCAACGAGTAGCTAATGTTCCTGACCCTACTCAACCACAAGACGCAACTAATAAACGCTGGGTGGAAAGTCAGATTAGTGGAATACCAAGAGCAGATGTCAATAAAGATTATGTTGATAATAAGTATCAAGGTTTAGTGGCTTCAATTAGTGCAAACACTAATGGTGTTCGAGATTTGAAAACAAAAGTTGACGCAAATACTAAGAAATTAGCAAATTTCAACTCAGATACGATTGCTTATTCGTTCGGTGTTGGTTGGGGTCAAAACATAAATGTGTTCAAGATTGGTCAAGTTGTATATTGGCATACAGTTTATATCGGCAATCGTGGAACTGGCACAATGAGCGGAGTAATTCCAGAAAAATATCGCCCAGCATATGAAACATCACTCTCTATTACACTAATCAATAATTACGCAAATGTTGGTAATGGCGTGTTTAAGTTTTTCCCAAATGGTGATGTTCAATACGCTGGAACGACTGGGTATAATGAATATCACGGCTCTGGAGCATATATATCTAACACATTATAAAAAAAAGAAAGGAAAAATAAAATGGCAATAGTAAAAATGATTTTTGATGACCGAGATGTTCCGATGACTTGGCACGAAGTAGAAAGTTTTCAGATTATCTTTGGACAAGATAAGGGAACAGCCTCAATAACAAGTTATTCTAATGGTCGAACACGATATAAAGAAACACAAGCTAAAGGCGACGGCAATAGTTCAGCTGATTTCAGCATTTCTCGTGTGTCAGTTCCACTAATTTTTAATGGAGAACTAACACTTGCGAACATTGAAAAAGCTTTACTCCAAACTGATTATTTTAAAGGTGGAGAACGGCAAATTTATAGTGCAGAAGCTGGTCGAGGAATTAAAGCCGAATAATAACAAAAGCACCTTGAAATATAGGTGCTTTTAATTTATAATGATAATGGCAGTTCAGAAAGGGGTGAAAATTATTGAAATACATAGAACCGCCAGCACCTTTAAATTCCAAGGTCGCTAGAGTAGCTCTTATGAAGAAGACAACTGTAATCGACAAATGGCTTTTTAGGTCAATATTTTTTAGTTCTTCAAATCGACTATTTATAAGGGTTATCCGTGGCTCAAACCGACGGGATTATTGGTTTCTGGCAAACGATAATATAATCTCCTATTGTGAGAAAAGAGTTGATTTTGGCGTTTGGAAAGGCTGGGAACTCCGACTTTGGGATTAGTTTTAAGAGATATTATTATATATCTCTTTTTTATTTTGTGGTATAATGGTAGTAGATAGATAATCAAAAGAGGAAGTTCTTCGCAGTTTTAAAATGGTTAAGTAATTCATTGATTTTTGTAATTTGTGATATTTCTTGTTCAGAAAATCGTTTCATTTCATTTAAAGAAAATTCATTTCAATTTTAATTTAAAAAGTTCTCTTTTATCTATCTATTATGCAACGGTGGTCGAGTGGTTAGACAAAGGTCTGCAAAACCTTTTACAGTGGTTCAATTCCACTCCGTTGCTCCACGAATTAGATTTCATCTTCTAATTTATAATAAAACTTTTTTTAATTTTCAAAAAATAGTCCTAAAATATGGACTGTTTTTTTTAGATGTTTTATAATAGATATAGAGAGGTAAATAATAAAAATAAAAAATATGATGCATATAATAGTTCAAGAAATAGTAGCAACAGTTGGCGGTTTGACTGGTCTAATAGTCGGTCTAAAATTATTGTGGCAAAACGCTAAAAAAATATTAAGCATATCTTTACAAGAACAGTTTGATAAAGTGAATAACCGCTTTGATGTTATTGAAAAGAAAGTTGAAAAAGTGGAAGAAATTGGTTTAACCAATACTCGCAATGGTATTCGAAATGAAATTCTTCTTATGGTAAATAGTCAGCCTGAAAAGGTCGATGAAATCGAACGGGCGTTTGAAAGATATAAAGAAGTCGGAGGTAATGGTTATATAGACAATCTAATCCAAGCGTGGCGAGAAGAATACGAAGATAAAATTATTAAAGACAGACTTAAAAAGAAAGGAAAATAAATGGATAAAGCAATCGAATGGTTTGCACAAAGGCAAGGTAAAGTTAGCTACTCGATGATAAATAGGAATGGTCCTAGCTCATACGATTGTAGTTCATCAGTATATCACGCCCTAATTTACGCTGGAATTTTACCGCAAGGTTTTCGCATTGGCAATACTGAAACATTATTCGTGGATTTGCCAAAGTTCGGCTTTCAACGAATAGAAGCGGACGCAAATGGCTACATTCCAACGCAACGAGGTGATATATTTATTTGGGGTAAGCAAGGCTACACAAATGGAGCTAATGGTCATACGGGCTGCTTCATCAGCCAAAATGATATTATCCACTGTTCATATGGTTATAATGGTATTCACATTGATAATCACGACTGGCTAGCTGGTATTAACAATGTTCAATATCTAACAATTTTTAGATATACTGGAAAACCTCAACCACAACCAGCACCAGCACCATATGTCGAGAAAATTGATGATGTAATCAATATCGGTTCTCACTTCAAATTTAATCAAACATTTACAGTTGTTGAAACACATATCAATGACGGTCGCAAAGAAGTTCGAATAAATGAATTGTGTCCAGTTGGCTTTACTTGGGAAGAGAATGGTGTGCCAGCTGATTGGCTCGTAAAAGTTGATAATGAGGGTTATCGAATTGACGGCGATATTAACACTGGCGATAGCGTGAAAATCGAGGGAGCATTTGTTGCCCAAGAAGTTGTTCAAAATGATAATCTCTGGTTCGCAAAAGTTAACCGTGGTGGCGTAGATGTTTGGGTAGAACTAACACCTACAACTGAAATTCCAGCTGGTGATTTTGGCACAAGAGTTGAAAGCCGACCAGCACCAGCTCCAGCACCAGCACCAGCGGTGGCTCCAGCACCAGTTGTTGAACAACCAAAACCAGAGGTAAAGGAAGAACCTAAACCTATCGAAATCGATACCTTTAAACAAGCAGAACCAAAGGAAGAAGAACCTAAATCAGAAATAAAGGAGGAAAAAGTGGCTGAAACTAAACCAGAACTACCAAAGATTAACGAACGACCATTTACAGAAAAGGAGATTAAAATGCTAGAAGACAGCAAAAAAGAAGCATTGACAGCTATTGAAACATTGAATGAAGACGAACAGTTCAACGAACTTAAAGAACTAATTCCAAAACCAGTTCGACTTGGACTATATATCTTTGGCGATTTGCTACTTATCGGTTCAGCTGTAATTGCCTCATACGGTATCGGTTATACCCAAGCAGGATTTACTGGCGGTATCGTTGGAGCATTGTCATCAGGTGGAGCAGGTATCATTGCTATGGCAAAACTCACAAAAAAGAAATAACATTTCACACGAAATAACGGCAAAAAGCCGTTATTTTTTTACTTTATTCTATTTTTATTTTATAGTATGTAGTATAATATAAATAGGGAAATGTGTATTTCCCTAGAACAAAAAAGATTAAACCCTTTACAAAAAGGAGAAAGAAGTAAATGGATACAACTAATATTGTTCCAGATACTAACGGAGTTCAACCAAGTGTAGTTCCAAATACACAAGGCACAGCCCCAGAAGTATCGACTGGCACGGAAAACCAGTTTAGCGACCAAGAGTTAGCGAAACTCCAACAAGAGAACGCAGAGCTTGATAAGTATATCAATTCAAAAGGTGGAGCTGAAAAAGTTTCAGACTTCATTTCAAAGATTGAAGAAAAGCGAAAATTGGTAGCTGAACACAAACAAGCAACTAAAGATAATTCTTCATTCGTTTGGCAAGACCGAATTGAGAAAACTGACCAAGCAATTCAACAATCTGCTCCTGAACAGTTTGCTCAAACAGCTTCACAGCAAACATCTGCTCCAGCATACCCACAAAGTATGGCTGATGAGATTAACCGAAACATTTTACGAGATGTTGCTAATTCAAATTCACTAATCAAAGGTGAAATTGAAAATGGAGAGATTTTGCAACAAGCTGTAAATATGGGAATTACGATTGTTGAAAACGGGATTATTAACCGAGATAGGCTTTCACAATTTGCCCAAATGGTAAATTCACAAGCCCAGCTCAAAAATGGTGGAATGCCAACAAGCAATCCAACACCTGCTACACCAGCACCACAATATGATAGAGTTCCAGAGGGTCAAATGACTATGGCGAACGCTATGGAAGTAGTGCGACAAACGCAGAGTAATCCCAACCACCCACACCCAGACTACGCACGAGCAAAACAAGTGCTGATGACTGGTCGTTCTTTGTAAGACTATTTCACTCCTTTTAGATGGTATCTTTTTGGATAAAGCTATATTCAAAAATAATATAAAACTAAAAAGGAAATAAAATGGCTGATACAAAATATAATTTCACAAATACAATGAAGTCAAAAGTCATTGATATGGATACTATCCAACCACTTATCCGAGCAATCTACCAAGACCGTATCTTGGAAGACCCTACTCTTGATGAGAACTACTTGGATACAACATTCTTCGATAACTCTGCTATTGACTTCGGAACATTCGACAAGAACATTGCTCTTGGACAAGTTCTAACTTTCTACAAACGCCGAGATGTTAAACCACTCGACAATGTTGCAGTTGACAACCTTAACTACAAATCTGGTATCACTTGTGGTGGTCAATTAGACCTCCCTTGTTCAATTCCTTGTGGTGGTGAAGCTCCAACATTTGAAATGGACGAGTTCCGCCTCACTAAGCGATATGCTGCAATGGCTCAACACTGTCTAATTACAGAGCGATTTATGACAGAAGTTGATTTTATGGAACAATTCCGAAAATCAGTTGAAGACCAAAAATTTGTTTATGCTCTTGATGTATGGAACAAATTGGTTGGTGATGGTATCGCAACAAAACAAGCAGTTGTAGACCCAATGATTTCAGGTGCAAAAGGTGCTTTGGCTGGTAAATTGACAAAACACTTCTGGGATTTGTCAACAATCGCACCAGACCAACAGATTTCTGCTATCAACTTGGCTTACCGATATATGACTTCAAACTTCAAAGGTTCATTCGAAGTATTTGGAACATCAGAATTGGCGTCAAACATTGATATGGCTATTGCACAATCAGGTTTCTTTAACTCAACCGGTAATGTATTGAGCGGTATCACACTAGGTTCAGTATACCACGGTATGATTACACCAAAAGTTCTTCCAGCTCAATTGTCTGGTGTTAAATTGAACATCATTCCAAAAGGACAGAACTTCTACAAAGCTGGTAAAGACTTCCACCCACTATACTCGGAAGATGACCAATCAATGTATGTAGTAATTGCCTCACGAGACGCATTTGCTCACCACACTATTGATGGTGGTATCTACAAGACTGGTGGTCAAGACTGTGCCAATATGGTAGAGAAAATCACACAACTATGGTATGCTGGTATGAAAACAGTATTTCCAGAGAAAGTTCTTGTTATTAAATTAGCTGTTCCAGCTCTAAGCTTAGATAGCTTTAACTTCTGCTGTGGCGAAAAAGCTGCTGCACCAGTAGCTGGTTAATAACTTTACGATAGCTTAACTTCTCTGATTGAGGGGTTAAGCTATTTTTATAGAAAAACTAAAAAACAAATTAAGAGGTAAAAAATGATAGAAATTAGACCTATCTCCGAAGACGGTATCAACCGAATTTATGACTATACTGGAAATCGTGTATTGCCAGAATGTCCAGAAGAAAAGGTTGAATGTCCAGCAGTGCCACAAGATGTTTATATTCCAGTATCAAAAGCTGATTGTGAAAAAACACAACCTGTTGTTATTCCACATGTGAATGTGAAAACATTGAGTGAGGCACGAGCTTTCCCTAACCACTATGTTTTTGTTGAAGAAACACAGCAATGGGTTCACATTGATAGCTATGGAAATACAGCTACTCTTTCGAGTGCTAACCTTTTCAAAAACAATTTTGACCCAAGCAAATACGAAGCTGTTTATAAGAGCTTGGTAGTGTATGATTTTGCAAAACAAAAAGGTTATGTATTCAACCCAGCTGGTCAATATGCAACATTTGGTCTTTTAGTTCAAGGTGATTTGGAGGTATAATTATGGGCGTAAATCCAAATTGTATGAATTGCCGACCACGCACAATGAAAATGGACTGTGAAGAGGTTAAGAAACCTTGCGAGTGTCGCAAACCTTGCAGTTGCAAAAAATCATTGCCAGATACAATGGCACACGGCTACTGTCCAACATACCAAATGGCGAGCGTTCCAGTTCTTTCTGCTGAAACTATTGTTGATTTTGACCCTAATAATACTTGTGTAAAATATGTTAATACACTAATTATTGACCCAAAAAATGGTCGAACATTCTTCTATGATGTGTTCGGTATTATGACTGAAATCAAAGCAGACAGTCAAAGTAAAAATGCAACCAAAAAACTAAAAGAAACAAAACAAGATAACATTAGAAATCACAACCCAGAAACTCAATATCACGAGGGAGATATTGTAATTGCCGATGGCAAACTATATCAAGCTCTTCAAGATATTACGGGTAAGTTTAACACAGCTAACTGGCGACCACTAGATGGCTCAACTGGTATTTTACCACAGTATGAAAGTCTAGTATCACCAACAGCAACAGCCAAACCAAACAAAATTCTCATTAGCCCAAATGGCGAAATGTCATACTCAAACGAGGCTGGGGAAGTTAAACAACTAAAACAAAAAGAAGAAGTTGCTAAAACTAAAACACAAATTGAAAATAATCGATATAAAGAACTTTTGTCATTCAACGGTATCGTAGATGGCAAAAATACTTTCGAGGGAATTGTATCACTTGAAAGTGAAGAAGTTGTTTCAACAGTCTTTGCTAAACTCTCACTAACGGTTTCAGCTAATGATTTTACAGTTGATAACAATAGTCAACTAGTTGAGCTAGCAGGAACAGTTCCAGCTGACTTCCAATTCTTTATCTATCGAGAGGGAACTAAAATTTCACTTGTGGTATCTTCACGCAACCAGCACGAAGTCAAGTCGAATATCACAAATATCCATACAGACTTAACAGTTCTTAAACCAAAGAAAGAGGCTCAAACTCTTGAAGCTGGAATTAAGAAACCGGTCGCTTTAACAATCGAATAATGGAGAAAATAAATGGCAAATTGTAGCGAATGCTCAAACAATAATAATGCAATGAATTATAACCGAGGTTGCGGTTGCGGTGATACTGCTCCAAAACCAGCACGAGGTTATCTTTCAAACTGTGATTGTAATTTCACAATTGCAGAACTTGCAAATAAAAAAGGTAGCTATATCTTTAACATCGACGGCTGTTCAGCTAAACTTGATATTAAAGATGGTGTAAAACAATGGGAAACACTAACTAACCTAACATCAGATGGTCAAGGAAATGTTCAATATGTGAACGAACACGGTGAAACCCAAAAAGTTCACATTAAACAACTTCTTCCATATGGTCGCCTTGAAGACCTTGGAAATGTTGGCAACACCAGTGGTGCTGACAACCAAGAGCTTAAAGAGGGTTGTGCTTTCTTGTTTAAACAGAAAGGTGAAGACTTCTGGAAAGGTTGGAAGACACAAGAACAAATTCTTCAACCAAACGAAACTGCCAAAGGTGTAATGGTCTTTACCGAAAACGGTTGTCCACGATACCTACCAGCCCCAGAAAATGGCTTGGCAACATTGACCGCACGAGATGGTGTTGTAAAATGGGATACTATCGAGCTACCAGCTGGTGCTGATAAGAGTAAATTCCACCCAGCTTGGGGTAATATCAATGAAACTCACGCCAAACAAGAAAACGGCAAATGGGTTCCAGACCGACAGAATGGTATCTTTACACACAATCCACAAGTTGATGAATGTAATGACATCATCGTGGCGTAGGAGGTTTGATTTATGGCAAGAATTGAAGCTTATTCACGAACAGCCCTAAATGATGACATCTCTATGCGAACTGAAATCAACGGAGAGTATGCAACGCTCTTCGTTGATAACGGTTTTTACACATTGATGGACGGTCAAAAAATCAAAGTTGGAGACGGACATTTCAATCTTCGTGTAAAAGTTCATACCGAAGTTCAAGCTGACAACTCAATCAAATATGTTGTTTCTGAACCAGTATGGAGTAATTATCAATATAATGCGGTTGGTAATTATGACACACCTTTCACCCTACACATCTGGTCAATCGACACCAATGGTGGATTGACAAAAGTATGGGACATTAGTTTTGGAGCAAGGACTTCATTTACACGAACGGTTTCACAAGGGCATAACTTCTATAAAGAGGGTGTGATTGCTCCAAATGGCGATTTGAATGCACAAGTTGGTTTCGAATTGCTCCGCTACTACAACGATGGTAAGGTGCTTGATGATGATATCTACGGCGGTATCAAGATTGTAAATGATTTACCACCAAGCGTGCGACCAAAAGCGGTTTACGATTGTGGAAGTAAAACTTTCAAGACAACTAACCGTGATGACGGCACAATCCGTATCTACAACTGTGTAGGTGGAAACTTCGATAAAGAAATCCGCACGATTAACCAAGGTAAAGCCCCAGTAAATATGGGAGCAGGAACATTCAGTTGTGGAACGGACGAATATAAAAACCAATATCAAGTGGGAGAAAGATAATGTATCCAGCAGATATACCAGAATATAACGGCTCGATGAGTGCGAATAACGCTTATCTGCTTGTGCTTGAACCAGAATACGACAGCACAGGTTGTGAAAACTGGACAACTCGCAAGCTATCGATGAGCGATATGACAATGGCAGACAAAAACAATGTTGCTACACTCGACAAGGTTGGAACAAACTTTGCTGTCCCTACTGGTGGTGTAGTTGGTGCTTATGTCAATCATAACGGCGTGCCAGAACTCGCAAGTAAAGATGGACACGAGGCACAATTTCTCATCATTGGCACAAATATTATTGATAACCAAAGTTATATGATTGCGACAGCAGGTGTGGTGCGACTTCCAGATGACCGCCACGAGTATCTTGTTGGGCGAACATATTATCTCGGTTCAAACGGTGTTCCAACAACCGAACAAACAAAACAAAAACTATTTAGCGTATTGGATAAACAACGCATAATTGTATATTAAACAAAAGGGATAAACGGTAAAATATGAATTGTAAAAACAGAATTGGTGAGGCGACTGAAACGACCACGGTTGAAAGTTCGCTATTACAATTTTCACCAAAAGAAATGATTGTTCAGCAGGTCGAATATTTTAATATACCAGTTCTGTTTCCGTTTATTGACGGAAATGGAATTTTATGTTATAAGCCTATTTTTCTCAAACCACGCAAGCGAGCAATTGAGAAATGGTATAACCTTTATGTTCAGAAAGTAATTAAACCAATCTTCTTTGACACATCTGGTGTAGTCAAGAAAGAAAGTGTTGGATTATACTACAATGAACGCCGAAATCAATATAGGCTTATGACCACGAAATTCTATGAATATGTTTTTGGTAAGAATTTCCAATTAGATGGTGTAATGAATGTCCGCCACGAACGACACATCGTTGGCAAGAATTATAAGAAAGCGAAAAGGAGTGTATATGGCACAAATAACTGTTAGAGAATTTATTGATGAAGTGCGAGATGACATCGGTGATGATACGCACACTTACCCAACTAAACTAATTTTGAGTTGGCTTAATACCGCACTTCGAGAACTAGCAAGTCAGTTAAACCATTTTTCACCTTTTAATTTGGAAGACAGTATCGAACTTGCGGACTTTACCGAAAGCGGACAGCGAGCAACCCAGTGGCGACTAGATGATGATAGTGTTGGTGATATTCTCCGCCTCCGTGAAATCTATCTAACCTCCGATGAAACTTGCGAGGAATGTTCGCTACCTTTGACATATCTTAACAATCAGTTCTTCAAAGCAATTGTTCATAAACCTTGCACACCTTGTGAAGACTGTGTTTGTATGTGTGATAACGCTTTCACAATCACCAAGAATTTGAGTGGCACATATCTTAAAACTCAGAAACCACTTCCAAGTGGCACGATTGCCCATATCACTTATGAGTTCATTCCAAAACGCTATAAGCTAGAAAATATCGATGAAGTGCTACCAGTCAATCTGATTTTAATGAACTTGCTACTCAAACTAGTGCGAGTAAATTATCACCGCTACAATGTTGATGATACACGAGCCGTGGCAGAATACGAAAATATCGATAAAGAAATCTACGAGCTTAAAAATAACTTGGCACTCGACCATAGCGACTTCACGATTAAAAGGAGCTGGTAATGGCACGCAAAGGTTCAAATACAAAGGAACGCTGGTATCGAAACTATCCACACATCTACGCACGCACCAATTCGTGGCAATCAAGGCGTAGTCGTCGTGTTAAAGAGACTTCACAATTCGTGGAGTTTCGTGGATTAAATACGGTCGCCTCGGATTTTCAAGCGGCACACACCACCAGTCCATATATGATTAACTGGCGATTTGCTAATGAGAAATATAATGAAGAGGGTGCAAGTTTAGTCTCACGAGCTGGCACACGCTTTCTTAATGACTATGGAACAGTCTTCACCGACATCAAGCCTGAACAAGTTGAGGGAGATTTATCACTCGACATCAACACCCAAGTTCGGTTCAAAGCTCACTCCGATAAGCTTATTGTTGGTGGTAGTGTGCGACTTCGAAACCGCAACAGTGCCACTGGCACACTACTAATCCACTACTACCAAGGTGAAGATGTTAAACCAAAAAGCACAGCCTTTATTGATTTGGCGAAAGTCGGTTATGACTACGCTAACTATTCATATCGTTTAATTGGCGGTGTTAAAGGTGATTATACCGTTCGCTTTGAGGTGATTGATGAATTTGATGAAGAATACTTTGTTCCCGTATCTCACCCAATCGAGATTGGAGCAAAAGGTTTTGCTGGTGAAAAAGCAATCACTACTATTCCACGACTTAACGAGGCACTTAAAGAAGATAAGCTCAACTGGCAAAGCACTTCACTCATTCCAGTAATTGGTATAATGACTAATGACTGGAAATTCTTCGGCGACCTCATTGAGGTGATTGTTAAAGATGTGCCGTATCTTATCTTTGTAGCCGATAATGGAGCAACTAAAAAGATTGGTCGCTTTAATCTTAAAACAAACGACATCGATTTTATTGATGGCGGAATTATCCCGAACGAGGCACGGGTCTTTTCTGGTGTGCTGGCTGATGGTAAAATTGTTTTTGTTGATGGTGTATCAAGATTGAAATATATCAATGTGCGAGACTGGACAATCCATACAGCTAACCCAGAAGTTGATGAAACCTTGCGAGCTCCCGAGGGTTTCAAATATATCACACTTATCAATAACCGTATCTATTTAGCTAATCTTCCAGATAGCCCAAACTATGTTTGTGTATCAATGATTAACCGCCAAGGTGCAAAATACTTTGACTTCCACGATAGGTTTTATTCGCCAAATATCGCCACCTACGATAGCCGAACCACACCAATCACTGGTATCGTAAAATATACGGAGCGTAGTGTTGCAATTTGGCGTGAAGATGGTATGAGTATCTTTAGCTCACCACTGGGCTTTGAGTTCAATGGTCAGAACGCTAATGCCTCAAACCAACAAGATACATTCAGTAATGCAATCGGTGTTGCTGAATATACCGATATGGTAATGTATAACGGTAGCGTGTATTTCTTCAATAAATCAGAGGGATTTAGGCGTTTCTCTGGTACAGACGCTACTGCTAACTCAAAGCTAATTGATAACTTAATCCGAGATATTCCAGAAAAATCACAGCGTTATATCTATGCTCACAACCAAAGGATACATCTTCAAGTAAATGATTATCAGCTGATTTTTGATATTTCAGGAACGAACACAACTTCACCTTGGATTATGGATACTCAACGCTATATTTATCGTGTTTATACTGAACAGAAATCTGACCGCTTATGGGCTTCACATAATCAATATCTCTGTTTTATGGAACTCAATGACGGTTCAACAACTAGCGACTTCGATTGTGTAATCCCTTGTGAATATCAAACACAATATGTGCACTCACCAGATACCACTGGGCTAATGATTGTGCATAAGATTATGGCTCATTTCTCAAAAATGAGTTCAACTACTTGGCGTGTTGCTTTCGACCAAAACCATAATGACAATCCAAGTGTCTGGACTAAAACAATCTTTAAACAGAAAGATAATCCAGATAATGATACGGACTTGTTCTATAATGAAAACAATAGCGGTTCAACAATGGTCAATATTGGTTTGCACGCAAGGTGCTATGTTGGACAGATGAGAATTAAAGGGTATGCCTATAAAAATCATATCGGTTTGAATGGGCTAGCAATGGAAACCCAGAATGTGGAGGCTGACTAATGTTTGACCAAAAGGCTTTTAGCTCAACTAAACAACAGACTATTTATCGAATGAATAGTCTGTTTGATAATGTTGAACAAGAAAAATATACCAAGAGTTTTCTCTCGACCGATGGCACAAAAGCTATCGTAATTGGCTTACAACCTGATGGGCAACAGTTTGGAATGGGAATGTATGAACTCGATGGTGATTTATACAAGCTCGTTTCGAACACGATTGATGGAGTTGTTGCTCCACCAGTCAATCCTTTCCAAGGTGATGACTACATTAAGATTGATAATGAGAAAGGTAAAATTGTTTTACAAGATACCGTGCGAGTGGAAGCATTGAACAGTTGCTACCCAGTCGGTTCAATCTATACGAACTATACCGATAGCCGTAGTCCAGCGGTGATGATGAACTGGAATAACTCAACTTGGGAAAAGATTGAGAATGCTCAAATCGTTTCGAAAAGCGGGACTGACCCCGATTATCAAACTGTTTTTATGTGGAAACGATTAAGCTAAAATGTTATAATATAAATATAGGAAAATAAAAGATGAATGACAGTATAAGGAATTTAATAGGAAACATCGAACAGCAACAAGGGATTGCTCGTGATAAACAGATTGATACAATCAACCAGCAACGCAACATTGCTTATGACCAGCAGGCAGTTGGAGCAAATGCTAGCGGACTGTTGTTTTCAAACCTACCAGCAACCAAAGATGTTCAGTATGACGCTAAAACTTATATGCCAGCGATTGCCAAAGCTAATCAAACATATCTAACAACTATGGACAAGATTATTGGTAAAGGACAGCAATATAAGCAATCATTTGATAAACTTAACGAGGCTATTATGGAAGCTAATAGCGACTTGAAGAAATAGAAAGGAACAAAATGGACGATAAAGTTTTAGGTAGTCAAGAGATACCAGCAACACCAGCAACACCAGCCCCAGCTGGGGGAGCTACTCCTACATCAGCGGCACCAGCCCCAACAATATCTGGAATGAATGTTAATCCGACTGATGGTGTAGATTTTGCTTTTTACACCAAAGACAGTAATCCAGCCGACAGGATTTTTGCTGGACAAAGCACACCAGAACAATCGGCTGACCCTTGGAATAAAGCTAGTGATACAATTCAGAAGATTTCAGACAATAGCTTAAACCAAATCAATCAGAATACGATTGATACGATTGGCACAGAGCGAGGCGGACAACGAAGTTTTGATGTCGCTGGAATGGGCGATAATTATATGAAAAGTCGTTATTCAACACCAGTCGTTAATCAATTAGTTTCACAGTTTAGAACTACTGCGGCACAAAACGCTTTAAGCACGGCACTAGAAAACGAGAAAAAGCGATTAACCGATGAAGCTCAAAAGGCTTATAAGGCACGACAAAAACGAGATAAAGCTAGGGCTGAGGCGGCGGCACGAGCAGCTGCACAACAAGCCCAAGCTGCACAACAAGCTGCGGTCGCTAAACAGATTGGCGGAATGGGAGCTGTAAACGGTGAACAGACTACACCCGCTGGGCAGAGAGCTCGTTATGAGAATATAGATGGAAATCCAAACGATGTTGCTAACCTATTAAGTAAAGGGTATGTAAGATTAAACCCTCAAACTGGAAAATATGAAAATGTTGCTCCATTTAAACCAAGCAATGGCAAGGACTATGCTAGTATATTAAATCAAAGATTAGGTATAGGTGCTAATGTGAATAATAGACCAGCGGGAACAGCGTTTATTAATAATTATGCTGACGCTCGTGGACGCTATCTTGACCCATCAACAAATGGTGCTGGTGGCGGTGCTGGTGGCGGCAACGGTGGTGGTTGGTAAAATAAAACCATTTTATAAAATACTATATTAAAGAGAAAGGTTTAATAAGAGAATGGCATATGTAGGAGCAGACGGAGCGTTAGTTCTAACCAACAACGAAACACCCGAAGAAGCAAACAAAACCATTGGTGAATACAATAAAGCTAATGGCACTAACTTCGGTTGGGTAAAACCAGCTGAGGGTGAAACAAATTTAACAAACAGTGGTGCGAAAGTTCGAGACGCTGATGTTGTGCAAAATGCAGACGGAAGTTATGGTATCGGGCAAGTTTATAACACAGGATATGTTGCGAATGGGCGAGACCCAGAACTTGCAAAGAACGAGGGACCACGCATTGAGCTAGGCAACGACGGTAAAATCAATGTTTTTGGAACAGACGGATTTGTTAATAGCGACCAGTTCAAACAATTCAAGAGCGTAGTTGATAAAGATATTGCTGGTAAAGTTGCAGCAACCCCAGAGGCTTTTGATAAAATCCGTGAGATGTTTAATAGCACGCACGACAATTATGAAAAAGAGGCGGCATATAATTTACAAGTTCAAAAGGAAGTTGATAGGCAGAACCGAGAGCAAGGATTAAACTTAACTGCTGAAAAGTATAAAGACAGTTTGAATTTTGCGAATAAGCTCAATGATGAAAACGTTAAAGATGAAGATGAAATCACTTTGGGAAATATGACCCGAAAGAAGTCGGAATGGAAAAACATCTTCAGTAAGGACAAAGTTGGAAATGATGAAGAGTTTGAAAAAGCTCAACGACTTCTAGGTAGGGGACAGTTCAGAGCTGATTTTACTACTGATAAATTAGCCCACATTTCTACTCGTGGCACAAACGATGAAGATGAGGGAAACCAAATCTATGAACAGATGAAGAATATCAGTAAAGCCCTAAAGAGTATCAATCCAGACGACGCCAATAAATTGGTTGTTGGAAATCAATATGAGAACGACGGTGATACTCATATGATACAAGGCTTTAAAAAAGATGTTAGCGACGAAGATAAACAACGAATTATCAATGAGATTAACAATCAGATTAAAGCTAATGGTGGTGGCACAGAAGATATGCTACGGCTCAATACTGATAAAGCTCAAAAAGAAAATATGGCTTATCTTCGTGCAGCAAAAGATGAACTCCAAAAAAATGGAGTTTGGAATGAGGGCGGTCTAGCTGCACAAGCTGAACAAATGGCGAAGACTTTTGCTGATAGCACTTTAAAAATGGGAATGGGAGCTCAAGCACTTAGCGGACTGGCTGGTGTAGTAGGTATGCGACCACAAGATGAAACTGCCGTATCTGACCGTAAAGATTTCCTAGACAGTTTTCACGAGGGTAAAGTTGACGCCTATAATATTTTAAACGGTGTTTCTGGATTAGCTGGTGGTATCGCTAGTATGATTGGCGACGGCTTATTGATTAAAGGAGCTGGTGGCTTGATGGCAAAAGGTGGCTCGGCAATTCAAAACTATGCTAATGGAGCAAAAGGTGCAGAGGCTGGACTAAATATTGCTAACGGACTAGCCAATGCTGGACTTTCAGATACTGCTATTCAAAATGTTTTGAGCGTTGGTAATAAAACCGTTAATAAGCTCGGTAAAGGTATTGAATTTACTGGTGATGTCCTAGCTGGTGAAAAAGCATTAAAAGATATTAAAACTACAAGCAATACTGTTAATCGACTTAAAGATAGCAAACTTGTTTTCGGACAATCGTTAAGCGGAATTAAAAACGGTGTAGTAAGTAATACTCCTGAGGGTATCGGTAAGTTCGGGAAAATGATGGGGTCGATTGGTAAAGAACTCGCATTGGACGCCGCAACCGAAATTCCACGAGCAAATGTAATTAACAAATTACACGAGTTATCAATTGGTAAAAAAGATGACCACTATTCATACTTTGCAAATAGCCCAGAAGAATATTTCGATAGAGTAATCGATACCCTTAACCCTGACAGTATCAGTAAAAGGTCAGTAGTTGAAAATGCTTTAAATATTTCAAACCTCCTACCAGTCTTCCGTGGGTTTAATAAATATGTTAAATCGACAAAAGGTTTCCAAGAGGCAGACAGAGCAATGGCTTCTGGTGCGGCAAAAGTTCGAGAGAAAATCAATAATACCGAATGGAAGAAGAAATTTGATATTGAAAACCGTGGCGTTCACGTTCGCACGGCGGACAATATCAATACGAAGATTATTGCTGAGGGAATTGCTGAGGGCGACCCACTATATACAATGGGATTAAAAGCTCAATTAGACGCAAACGATTTACACGGTGCTAGTCAAAAGATGTTTGATGATACTGTTAGCCGAATTGGTGTAAAGCACCCACTCAGTGAAGATTTGAGCAAGGTTGCTAAAGAAAACGGTATCGAGATTAAACCGACTGAAATTAAGAATGTTGATGGTAAAAAGATTGGTGTTCGATTTATCGACCCACAAACGACCGCAGACCTTTATAAGATTTCTGATTATGAACAGACTAAGGGTCGAGTTGAACGAGATATTGCTAACGGTAAAAAACCAGCACCAAGTGATATTGAGAAAGTTAAAGAACTCCAAGAAAGTCTCAGTAAAATGGACAACTTGGAGGGTAAGCAAAAGCTGGCTGCTGAACTACACGAGGCGTTTAGAAATAAGACAAGAGTTGATGAGGCACTAGGTATTCGACCAGATAGCTACCTAGATACTATTGACCAGAATGGAAACTTCAAAGGATACATTTCAAAATCATATATCAATAAAGCTACTGGCGACATATCGGACGGACATATCTCTACATCAGCTGGTAAGATTGAGCATAAATATACTGGTGGCACGCCAGAAGCCCCACATATGGAATTGCTTGACCCAATCTCAGCTTTGGCTCAAGGTTATAACAGCTCGATTAGACATACGGAACTTTCAAAGGTTCGAGCATTGCTTGATTTGAATGACGCACTAGGAACAGCTACATTTACCAAAGATAAGAACGGTAAAGTATCGTATAATATAGATGTTAATGACCCTAAGTATAGTGTATTGAAACCAGATGGTAAAGTTCCAGAAATCAATCCAGATAAAACTGGAGCATATCGAGATAACAATATCTTTGAAACCTTTACCCACGAAGACCGCTCACAAATCCGTGATTTTGTTGGTAAGCAATTAGACAGTGCCGAGACTGGCGACCCAGCTACAATCTATAATTCTGTAGCAAGTGGTGAAGCATACGGAGCAACAATCTTTGCACAACGCCGTATGAACCAAGGGTTTACAGCAACTCAAGCTTATGAAGAGTTAGCGAATAACAAAGAAGTTTCTCGTGAAGTTTCGCAAGAGGTTGCTCGTGGAATACTCGGTCGTGGAGTAGATAAGAAAGCGATTGAAGTTTCTGATAAGTTCAACAGTATGTTCAAAACTCCCGAACTACCACCAGAAATGAATGCTATTCAAAATCAATACATTGAGATACAGAATAAAGCTAATGCTGAATATAATCCGAAAAAGCGTAAAGCACTACAAGCGTCTGCTAATGAATATAAGCGGATTATTGATAACTATCGAGCAGAACAATTTATTAATTCTGGTGAAATTGACTTTAAGAACTCAGGTGTATTGAAACGCAATACTAATGACTTCCTTAAAATCAATGAAGAATATCGCAACGAGTTGAAAACTCGAGATAAAGCCCAAGATGTTTTGGACGGTATTAAAGATGAAACTGAACGCTGGGGTGAAATCACTAATACTCGATTAGGATTAGCTCGAGATATGGCGAAAGTAATTCTTAACCCAGAAAGCACAAAAGCTGATGTCAAAACAGCTTTGGAAACTTTCGCAAATATGAATACTGGTGATGTAATTCCAAAATCACTTGAACCGTTCTTCGGAAAGAATGGTAAACTCAAGAGTTTGGCAATGGGTGATGACCTAGCTAAACTGATGATTAAGGAAACTGAATTACATCTCAAAGCACGCTTTGAAAGCTTTGACGGGATTATCAGTAATACTAAGAAAATCCTTGATAGTCAAGAAAAAAAGCTTGACCAATTAAAAGCAAAGCGAGACGCAAAGCTCGATTTGATTGAAAAGAATAGGTCAAACACTGGTGGTAAAAAAGCCGTTGAGTTCCAAGAACGACTTAAAAGTATCGATGAAAGCGTTGAAGACCTCAAAAAGAAACGAGATAAATATCTTGGTGAAGAAAACCTTGATGTTGTCTATGACTTGAATAGCGAGATTGCTGACCTACTTGAACGCCGAAACCAAACCTTGAAAGACGCTAATAAAGAAATTGAGAAATCACGAGAACTAGCTGGAGATATTAGCGATAAGATTGCTTATGCTGATAACGACCCACAACTAGTAAATTCAATTCAAAAAGGTATCGAAGACCGAGCTAAAACTCGAACTGAGTTCTATCAGAAGCTTGGTGATGAGAAAGCGGAAACGCACGAGGCAATCCGCCAAGCTGAACAAGATATTGAGGGTGATGACTACATAGATAGCATTGCTAAGGTGTCATTGGATGGTAAAAATGAAACCTTTGTCGATAGTCAAGCTAATAAAGCACTCCTTAAAAAATACATTGCTCAAACTCGAAGAGCGAGCGGTGAGGACTTGACAGGTGTTAAAAAACTAATGAGTAGTTTTGCTCAGAAGATGTCAGCAACATTCCGTGCCACAACAACTGGTATTAACCCAATCGCTGGTGCAAGAAACGCTGTGCGAGACACAATCCAATCATTGGTAATGACTGGTGGTGAAAGTGCTGGTGTATTAGAGGGTGTAATGGCAGGACTAAAACCTAGCGGTAAAGTTGGCGGACACTTTAAATTTAGTGATATTAACAATGTTGACAGATTAACTAATACCCTAGTAGAAAATTGGGGTGTTCCGAGCGATGTCGCTCGGAAAGAGGCACAACAACTAATCAGTATTGCTGATGATACATTCAACCATATTCACGGTCGAAAAGCGAAAGCAGTCGGTAGTGAATATATTAGCAACTTAACAAATGGTAAAATCAAAAAAGCCTTTTCAGGTGGCTATGACTGGCTAACCAAACCGAATGACGCTATCGAAAAGATGTCAAGGTTTGCCAACATTAAGGCTGGACTTGAAGACGCTTATAGTAAAGGTCTCGACTTTAATTCAGCAGTAGCAAAAGCTGAGTTCTTCGGTCGAAATACAACAGCGGACTTCCGTGCAGCAAATCTGCGTATTCGTTCGCTAAGTAAAAGCACTTCATACCTAAACGCTGCATTCTCAGGCTCAAGGTCATTCAGATTGATGATGGAACGCAACCCGCTAACCTTTATCACTAATATCTTGACTTATGGTGTTGCTCCAATGGTGGCATTAACTGCGAATAATATGTCTGACAAAAATCGAGACGCCTATATGAATATTCCAGACTGGGTAAAGGAAAGCAACATTGTTGTGATGTATGGCGACAATAAGGCGGCATTCCTACCAGTTCCACAAGAGTTCCAGAGCTTCTTTGGCACAATCGAGGGAATTACATCAGGTCGCTATAAAGACACTAAGGATTATATCGGCAGTGCGATTAGATTAACTCAACCTTGGACAACTATGGATTTCTCAGCTATGGCAGATATTGACCCTAATAATGGTGATATACTTGGACAGCTAGTTAAAAACGCTGGTAAAACAGTTTCACCACTTGCTCCAGACGCCGTTAAAGTTGGTTATGAGGCATTAACTGGTAAAAGTTTATACTTCGGAAACGACACCTACAACACAGCTGGTAAAGCGATTGAAGATATGTTCGGTATCGATAGTAGCACTAAGGACGGTAATTTCAAGAGCCGTCAAATCTATTCGATAATGAAAGCATTCGGTGGTTCATTCACTGATAATGTTATCAATATGCTTGATGGTATGAAAGGAATTGACCCTAAAGACCGTGGTGGCTTTGATATGGGTAAACAGTTCAAACGAACATTCTACCGAGACATTGGGGCTAATGGTGAAAAAGGTGCTAAATACGACTATATGAACTCGAAGTTCCAAGATACAATGTCAAAACTCGAAGATGAGAAAGAGAAAGTATCTGATAAGCTTGAAGATATTGATAAGAAAATCCGTAAAGCTGGTAAAGATGAAAATCTTAAAGCTCAACTTCAAAAAGAGCGTGAAGAGATTTCAGATAGCTTTGGTAAGAAAGTTGAAAGTAGTTTGAAAGATTGGCAAAATCAATGGAAAGATAATAAATACTTTGTTTGGGACAATAAGAAAGAAAAGCAGGTTATCAACCTACTACTTCCAAAAGGACAGACACTAATCGAAACAGATGAAGACCTTGATGAAGACCAAAAGAAATTGTTCTATGCGACACGAGATAAAGCAATTGAGAAATACCTGTCAATGGGACTTCCAGTCAATCCAACACCTGATTTCTTATTTGATAAGGCATTGGGCGACATACGAGGCACGCCATCGAGAATGCTCAATGATATTGATAAAATCAAGAAACAGAAGATAGCTGGCACAGACCAAACGCTTAAACAGAAATACCAAGAGTATATGAATAAGATTGCGGAAATTCGTGGCAGTAAGCAAAAGCTCGGTAAAGATGATTACAAGAAAATTGAAAATCTTCGCCGTGAATATATGGAAACATACTTTGCTCCTGCAACAAAAGCTCTTGCCGAAGAATATACACCATATCTCATTGGAAACAATAAACGAGCAATTCGTGAATTATCTGATGTAGCAATGGTGCCAGATGACTGGATGGTTAATAACAAAGGTAAGCGTGATTACGGTGGAAAGCGTGAAGACTTGCAAGCTGGTTATGTTCAATCTTATGTTCGAAACCTTTGGGGCGGTGATAAAGATAGTCGAAAGATTTCCGACTTCCAATCAGACCCAGCAGTGGTGCGAACGATTGATAAGATTGCCTCAATGAAAGACAGTGGCGACATCACTGGTGCATTAGCCTTAAAGAAACGGCTTGATGTCCAATTAGGAAATGGTTCACTACTTCTTGATAAAGACCAATCCGAAAGATTGAAAAAGCTAAAAATCTAAACAAATAAAAACAACCCTTAATTGGGTTGTTTTTACTAAGGATAAAAATAAATAAGAATTTATCTTTTGTCGTGTGTAATGAACTTAATCACTACACAAATGGGGGGAACACCAGTTGCCAAGAACAACGATAAGATAAGATAAGATAAGATTTAAAAAAACAACAATAACATAACAATAAACAATACTATACTAACCATAAATTGTTCGGCGTGTTCATTTCATAAAAAGGCACAATAGACAAAACCCTTTTACACCCCCATTTGTGTAGTGATTTTAAAGTTCTATTTACAACTGACTAAAAAGGAATATCGCTTAAGTCAACTTCTTCGCCTGATACTTCAGTAGTATCTGGAACGCTTGGTTCTTTGTCCAAGTATTCTTGAAGTTTTTCCTTTTCTTTTCCATCGTTGATAGCATTTACGACTGATTTAGCAACTTCATTGAGATAGTATTGAATATCTCGTGCTGGATTAACAAGTGCTTTGTCTTTACCAGTTTCATCAATATTACGCACTGGTGTGAATACTGGTTTAAAGAACACAGTTGCACCAGATGTTGCTTCTTCTTCACCAGATAATTTCCAGACATTCTCATTGATTGGATAACCAGTATATGGTTTGTTTTGGAAGAGAATATCTCGGACAACACCAGATGATGAACCTTGTGTCAAAAAGCTTTCAATTTGTTTTGTCTCATAATTCCAAATATATAAGCGGATACCCATTTTTGCATTTGGTAATTCTTTTGTTGCTCGGTCGATTGTAGTATTCTCAGCAACTACGCCGTTCTTGTTTCGAACAGTAATGGGAGCATTAACTGTTTTTTTCCAATCACCAGTGTAATTAACTTCAGTTGAGAAATAATTTAGATAGTTGATGTTTCGACCTTGCTTTTCAGTATTTAGCCCAGTGATATAGAATGAAATACCAAGGACTGCAAACTCAAAAGGTTTAGCTTTTACGTTTTCTTGTTTTTCTTTGTCGTAATACACAACTCGGTCTGCAAAAGATAGTTTTTCACCGTGTGATAATACACCACCTTTCCAGCTATAGTTGCGATTGCTTGGATTTGTTAATCGTTCTGTCATTTGAAATAGTGCCATTTTTATACTTCCTTTCGGCTTTAATTATTTGACAATTCCATTAAAGAAAATAGCTTTCACGATATATTGTAATTGTTGTTTTCTCTAATGTTAATTACATTGTATCACAGTTCATTCAAAATGTCAATAGTTTAATGAAAAATTATATAAGTTTCTTCTTTAAATTTGGTTTCAGAAAGTGGTTCAAGATGATTTTCTAAACACCAATCATAGTATAAATCATAGTCATTAAAGAGTTCTAAAACATAATCTCGAACAGTTGTTGATACAGTGAGAGTGCGAACGATTTTCGTTTTGCGTTTAATTCCATTATCAGGTTTAACGACATAGCCGTTATAGGTTTTGCCATTACGCTTGATTGATATTTTACCTTTTTCTGAAAAAGTCCATTCGTTTTCACGGCAAAATTTGACAATATCGGCATGACTTATGATAGTGCCATTGCCCCCAGTCAAATGCAACCATATATCAATCGTTGTCCAATACTCAGTATCTTTATAATGGCGAATTTCATCAAGTTTAAGATTGTGAGAAATATCTATAACTTCTTTATTGTTCATCGATAATCATCACCTCCACTCGTGTCTCTTTCTTAGTCTTAGCCAGTTCTCCCTCAGCGTAAGCAATCGAACACCATTGCCAGCTATCGTCTTTAATAATACCAGCTTTCTGTAAGCAGTCTTCAATTCCTTGGAGCATATTCGAGCAGTCGATACGGCGATTGTCTTCCATATAAAAATGATAGCCGATTGATACTTTACCCTCAAACTTTAAATCACCATAGTTCTCAATCAGATAATCCGTAAGCCATTTCTTAAACTTGCGGATTTCAGGCTTATCAATAATCTTCTTACCGTCTTTCGAACACATCTTTCCGTTCTTGATACCAAGCATTTTCCCTGGTATGGTTATAACTGTAAATTCATTTGGTTCAATCATCTTCTTTCCAATCTCTAAAAAAAGTAGTCCAAGTTCTGTATAGGTATGAATAACGAATGCTAATTATTTCAATACCAATACCATAAGCACAGTTATGATATGCTGAGCATTTTTCTTTACGCTTAACTTTTCTACCCTTGCGTATTAAAATGGGACTTTTACTTTTATAGCAATGTTCATTGACATCTAATAAATCTATTTTATAGACTTCACCGTTCTTAAGTTGTTCTGTATCTTTGCCGATGTAAGTAAAAATCCCCACCATATCTTTATGTTCCTATTTCTTGCTTGCTACCTTTTTAGTTTCTTTCTTAGCTGTCTTTTTAACTGTCTTCTTCTTTTCAATTTTATCAACTAGCTCATTAACTTTGTCATTAAAATTGCTGTCAATCAATTCGATTTCAATGCTGTTTTGTTCAACATCTTTAAGAAGAGTGGCAATTTCTTTATCACTTTCAGAAACAAATTCTGCTAGATAGACCACAAATAGCAGGTCTAAAATCAGAATAAGTTGCACAATAATTGAATTGGGAATAAGCCAAAACAATGAAAAAATTAGCACTGCTTGTATTGCAAAAAATATTTTATTAAAGTCTTCTTTCATAATTATATTATACCATTTTTGAATTAAGTTTTATATTATTCTTTATCTTCTTCGTGTCCAACATAGCCAATTCTAATTCGATATTTGAATAGTGAAACAGCTATGTAGACTAGTTGATGTCCGTAAAAATCTTCAGTTGTAATTTCTGAACCGAGCTTGAGCTTTCCATCTCGATAATGGAAAATATCTATTCCAAGCCCAACACTAATTTTAGTCTTCTTGTTCTTCATCATCTTCTACTTTCTTTTGTTTAGTTCTTCTACTTTTTAGTCCACCTAGTCTTCCAGCTTTGCTAGCTCGTTCTCGACCAGTTAGTCCATCTTTACCGACAATATCTGAGGCAAAACCACCAGTATTCCCACTAGCTCCACCTTTCTTACCAATTCTGGAATAGAAGTCCTCACCGTATCGAAGAACATTGGTCTTTGCTGTCTTGGCACCGCCTGCTTTATTTCCAGCTATAACTTTCTCCTTTCTTGTTGTTATCATAAAATCTAAACACAAAACATTTTACCTATTATTATAACTACCACATTATTATTAACATTAGCGTTTTGTGTTTAGATTTTATGGACGAAGAATTTCGTCCATATAGCTTAATTTATTACAGAGATTTTTTTTAATATTTGCCCAGTTTAACACCGTGGGCAAGGGCGTATAGTTTATTTGAACAATATGTCCTTATAGGGCTTGTAGGACTGAAAAGGTCTGGAGGAACGGACAGACTATAGAGACAACTCTCGGCTTTTGGTTTTGCTTGTTTTAATAGACGACCCTATTATCCATCTAAAATTTGCCAGATTTCAGCCAGTTCTCCAGCCCTACAAGGGACGACTAAAAGTGTTCCTTTTAGTCATTCCCCCTCGATAGAAAACTTTCATTGGGGCTTATGCCCCTTGTAAGGCTGGAATTAAATTGTTAAGGTTATTATAAAATTATTTCACACTTATTATTGTAGATACTTACCAAGATATTTTCAGACATTAAACTAACATATCTTATAACTTCACCCTCTTTATTTTCAGGTGAAAATATGTAATGCTTTCTATGTTCATTGTTAAGAGTTTCTTTCCAATCTTTAAGTCTATCTAAGACTTTATCATCTGGTAATAAGATATATATATTGAATATAGGTTCATCATAAACCTTCTCGTGAAGAACTAAATCAGATAGTTTTTTATTACGATTTTCGCTTATATTAAACCTATCTCCGTATTTTGCTTTTAGCTTTTTAATCAATTCTTCTTTCATTCTAATCCCCATATTTATATTCAGTTAGCGTAATGCAAATTCTATTATCATCTTGGTCGAGCCAGATTTTTTCAACATAAGAATTGAATACTTTACTACTCACAAACTCTTCAAATTCTTCAAGATTACTTCTATACCAGTCTACTGCAAAAAGAAAACGTGTGTCTTCAAAGTTAATTTGAATTGGTTCTGGACTATATTCTTTTGAAATCTCGCTATAGAAATTTGGAATATAGCTAGTAATAAAGGTTTTAAAATCAAGGTTTTTTTATCTTATTGCTCATAAAACAAATATTTCCTCCATTCTTCTGGGTGTTTTTTGAGGCTTTCTTTAATATCTTCTTCACTCTTGAAATAAATCAATGCTCCCATTTTTGTGCTTGTTTTCTCGATAACTGGTTTAACACACCCATAACCAGTAAAACGGTCTTCATCATAAAAACAACTATATTTAATTTGTTTTTGTGTCATTCCAATTCGGTTTAAAGCCTTTAGTGTCTTGTTTGATAATCGCTTTGGCTTTGAGATAAGCAAGGTATTCTTCAGCTTCTTCTCTGGTTTCGAATAATATTCCTATGCTTTTCATATTCTCAATCGCCCACCCTGAGTAGTGAGTGTTCTTAATTTCTTCCGCTGTTGCTTTGAAAATATTTATAGAGAAATATTGCTCTGGCTCTTTTACTTCTTCAAACCATTCGTTGAAGTCATCAATATAGTCTAACCAGATTTTAATATACTTAACACCAAGAGCCCCTTGGAATAAATAAACATTATCTTTATCATTCTCATCATAGCCTTGTTGAAAGATTTCACCAGCTTCTGCACAGGGCAAATCTTTGAGCAATTTATACTTCTTCATTCTTTTCCTCCTCTACTAAGCACTCAATTAAAATCATATAATTCTTAGCGTCGCCTAACTTTTCTCTCCATAGCTCCATTGGATAATCAATATCACTTTGGGTCATATCTATAATCGAAGTCAAATGCTTTACCATAAAGGCTAACGCACATTCTTTCGGTGATACTCGTAAGAGCTTTGCACTCTGATGAAAGTTATGAAGTGGCGAATTATCGGTTGAGTATTCTTTATTTTTCTTAATTAAAGTTTCTTTAACTCGTTTGAGCTGTGCTTCGATTGATTTATTATATTCTTCTCGTGTCATCGGTTGTCTCCGTTTCCGTGAATTTTATCTCTCGCTTTACGGTCTAATAATTTTTCAATATTCACTGCTGCAACATCTTCAAGTTCAATACCGTTATAAAAAGCAATTGCTGAAAGATACCACAACACATCACCGAGTTCTTTTTTAAGCTCTTCGAGGTCTTCTGATGTGGCGTGAAAAACTCCGTCCTTATCTCTAATCATCTTCTTGATTTTCTCTAAGACTTCACCCGTCTCACCAGCTAAACCTAAAGTTTTTTCCATATAACCGTCGTATCTAGCTTTCTCATCAATCGCTAATCTAGCAGTGTCAAATTGAATTACTATATTTTGATATTCATTAAAATTCATTATTTACTCCTTTAAAACTCTGGCATATTATTTATAAATAGTCCTGCCAAACCTAGTAAAAACAAGGTGAATAAAGCCTCAGATTGTTGAAAGGTTAAATCGAATTTGAATAATACTAAGTATAAAGCGATAATTGTTGGTAGTATAAATAATACGAATACTATAATATTGATTATAATTTTAATATTATTTT